>Ga0315316_10001516_pt1 | contig 16351 bp, 14 predicted proteins | sample M160m3416metaG_FD_203702 | JGI IMG/M metagenome (GOLD analysis project Ga0315316, IMG submission 203702) | Ammonia-oxidizing marine archaeal communities from Monterey Bay, California, United States - M1 60m 3416 | ecosystem: Environmental > Aquatic > Marine > Intertidal zone | place: USA... | reverse complement strand
CAAAAGGAAGGGGTAGCGGTGGGGGAGAATCTGCATCACCTCGTTAATATCCAGAGCACCCTCGCCGGTGGGAATGTTGACCGGCGGTGTCATGGAAATAATCTCGCCAAAGGCTTTCTTAAGCTGACGCGCCATCTGGGTGTTGGGCCCGTGGCCGGGCTTGACGCAGATGACATGTCCCATGATGCGTTTTCCGGCGAGCATGAGGTCGCCGATCACATCAAGTATTTTATGGCGGGCAAATTCGTCCTCGAAGCGCAACGGTTCCTTGCTGAGCACGGAGTTATCCCGGACAACCACCGCATTCTCCAGCGAGCCCCCCTTGATGAGCCCCTTTGCCAGGAGCGGCTCGACATCCTCATAAAAGACAAAAGTGCGCGCCGGGGCAATTTCCCTCTCGTAGGTCTCGGGCGTGATTTCCGTGGAAAAATATTGTGTCATTTTTCCCTCGGGTCCGACCTGTGTGCAGGAAACCCGGAACGCCTTGTCAGGCACGATGGTGATCAAGGAGCCGTTGCCCACCTCTATATGAATGGGCTCCCGCACCTCAAAAACGCTGCACAACTGGTCCTGGTCCTGAATTCCGGCCTTCTTGATACATTCGACATAGGGCGCCGCGGAGCCGTCACCGATAGGCGGCTCATTGGCGTCCATCTCGATGATGGCATTATCCACTCCCATGCCCGTCAGAGCACTGATTACATGTTCAACGGTATGCACCTTTACAGAACCGACTGCGATGGTGGTAGAGCGCTCCACCTGCTGCACGTTGTCAACGATGGCAGGAATAAAAGGCTGGTCATCCAGATCGATCCTCCGGAACAGGATGCCACTATTAGGCGGGGCTGGACTCATGGTAAGGGTCACCTTTGAGCCTGTGTGTAAAGAGGTACCCTCGAGGGAGGCGCTGGATGCCAGAGTGCGCTGCGGAGGGATGCTCATGGGGGAAATTATTTTAATCCAATAGCGCGGGCGCGGGCCCCTAGATCAGGGCGTCAAGCTTGGCGCTGATAACGTCCTTGCTGGCAACACCGACGATTTCATCCGTGCGCTCACCGTCCTTGAAAAACAACAGCAGGGGGATGGATTTTACCCCGAACTCGACAGCCAGTTCCTGGTTGCCGTCCACATTCACCTTGGCAATCTTTACAGCATCACCCCTTTCCTCGGCCAGTTCATCAAGTACCGGGCCCAGGGCCTTGCAGGGCCCGCACCACTCTGCCCAGAAATCGACAAGGACCGGTTTATCGCTTTGCCGGACCTCGGCGTCGAAGTTTTCAGAGTCGAGGGTAACGATGCTTTCGTGGGCCATTGCGCTTAAAAGGGAGATGGGTTCAAAGAGTGTTAATTGCCTGACTCATTTCATTACATGCACAAAAGCAAGGCGCAAGCTCCGTTATTAAACGGTCAGGGCAAATCACGGCAAGGGTAGCCTGTAACCCCCCAACTATTCCACTGCCGCAGAGGGGCGACGAGCACAGCAAAGCATAAACCCGCGAAGGTATGGCAACCGACCTCAATGCTCTTCCTGTCCTTGCTCCGCCCTTTAGTCGCTTATTTGCACCTTAACCACATGGTGGATCAGCGGACCAGAATGGCGGGCTCGATCTCTATGTTACGAAGAAGAGTTACCCCCTTGAGGATGCCGCGAATCGTAATGGTGTCACCCGTTTTAAGGGCCTCGATGAAGGGGCGCTCCTCGTCTGAGCGAGGATGCAGGTCAATGAATGTACCAATATTAACACCGCCACTTGTCTGTATTCTGTATATATCACCCCGCCGGTCGACATCGTAGACGCTTAGCTGCCACTCAACGATCTTCCCCGTGAACTCCGCCGCCGCGTTCTCGCGCTGGACATCGGTGAAATCAGAAAAGAGAGCAAATTGCTCCTTGATCTTGCCGTCGGGACGCAGCGAAGACGGAGTTGCCGAAACCAGGGATTCCAGTTCCGCCTGCGTCTTTGCCTTTGCCTTCTTGGCTGAGCTACTCACCGCGAGGAAGCACCCCCCGATAGTCAGAATTACTAGGGCGCCAACAACAGCAAGGGCAATTAAGCAACCGCTTTTCTTTTTTGGCTGCTGGACGGGCTGAGGTGCGACGTTGGACGGATTAATCGCCGGCAGTGGAGAAACCTGCTGCCCGCTTTGCAGTGTTACGGGCGATTGCACTCCCGGGGCCGTCAATTGACCAGAACAGTGCGGACAGGTAATAATCTGCCCGGCATAGATTGCATCAACGCTTAATTCTGCGTGGCAGTGAGGACAATTTGCCTTTATTTGATCGCTCATCACAACAGCGTAATGTTGTCTCAACCCGTTCGACAATTACAAAATAACAGTGAATTTGTAATACGATACATTCACCATGGCGCGCGCTGTGCAAACCTACGGTTAAAAGTCGATCGTAGATTAGGGTCAGGCCGGGCGATGACGGAAGCAGAATGAGAAACCTCATCCCGCAACCACAGGAATCTAGACCCGTCGACTATTTAAGAGGGGCCAGACCCGTAAAAGATAAGCAACAACCCAAACAACCCGTGCCCGAACAATCAGGTGCGTTGCATGAGCTGGTGCAAAGGAAACCCGGGAAGACTATCCCTTGAGTATTTCCAGAACCAGCAGGACCAGGGAGGCAAGAAGGGCAACAAGGGCAAAAGGCATCAGATCAGAGAAGAGGTTTTAGGGTTTGTTTCAGCAGCCGACTAAAGCTGTTGTTTTTTCCAGATCGCGTAATCCCTGATTTCGGGCAGGATGTTATCGTCGAAATTAAAGGTCCAGTCGATTTCACCGGTCGCCCGCACCACCTTTTCGTAGCCGTGGTGCTTGTAGTCACGGTAAGGTACGGCGTATGAAGGCTCACTGGTGGTTTTGTTCTGCTCAAAAACATTTTGTGAGGTCATCAAGCCGATAGCACATGCCACCAGTGCCAGCACCAGGCAAATGGACGCGAAAGGAGTGATTCCTGCCTCTGCGCTGTCATCATCAAGTTCACCGGACAACTTGCCGGTGGAAAGCGGTGCTACCGCACCCGCGGAGCCAGGGGATTGTGCAGGTTGCAGCTTAACGGTGGCTTTCGGCAGGGGTTGAGTTCCGCCCGGCTGGGAGGGCGCGCCTGCCGGCGTCAACTTGGCCGTGGGCTGGGCTGCCAGTGCGCTTGCTGCCGGCGGAGCCGGCGTCAAGGGAACTGTTTTTGCTCCTAGTGGTGGAGCCGGTGCAACTGGTGGCTTAGGGGCAGGAGGAGCACCGGGAGCCGGCGGCGGCGGTGCAGAACCAGCCGCATCTTTACGCAAGGTAATGCGCACCGTTTCCTTTTTTAAAGGCACAGAAGAGGTTTTAGCGGAAGGCTTTTCCGGAGGATTGGGCTTCTCGTCGCTCATGATTTTAAATCTTTTTAGTCGTAAAAATAGAGGGTTGACCGACTTTATTAAAGGCGAGCAATGCCCATGATGTCAACGCTTTTAATAAAAGCGGCTCGCGATCGTCGCTATTTGGCAAGAATTCTCCTAATGACTTCATCTTCATTAAGTTAAAGAAAAAACGCCTCGGCTGGCAGGACTGGCAAGGTTTTGCTTGCCGGAGAATTCATGTTTCTCTATGATAACCGGTCTGTCCGGAAGGCAGCATTTATGGCCGAAATTCTTGTTACCGGTGGCGCTGGCTTTATTGGTTCTCACCTCATTGAAAGGCTGATACACGAAGGTGTATCAGTAACCGTCATTGATGATTTCAATGACTTTTATGATCCCGCCATCAAGCGGGCAAATATCGCCGGGTCCGGGCAGGTCCTGCGCGTTGTGGAGGGTGATATATGTGATCCCGCCGCGCTGAACGAGGCTTTCGATGGGCGCGATTATGATGCCGTGGTTCATCTGGCGGCACGCGCGGGAGTGCGGCCATCGCGTGAGTATCCCGAGCTCTACTTGCGCACCAACATCGATGGCACGTTTCGTCTTCTTGAGGCCATCAAGAAGGCCGGCACGCCGAGGCTGGTTTTTGCTTCAAGTTCATCGGTGTATGGGCTCAATAAAAAACTGCCGTTCAGTGAACTCGACCGGATTGAGCAAACCATCAGTCCCTATGCCGCCACAAAGCTGGCGGGCGAACAACTTTGCTCCACCTATGCGCACCTCAACAACATCCGCACGGTTTGCCTGAGGTTCTTCACTGTCTACGGACCGAGGCAGCGCCCGGACCTTGCGATCTCTAAGTTCACCCGCCTGATTAATGAGGGAAAACCTATCCCGAAGTTTGGCGACGGCTCCAGTGCCCGCGATTACACCTATGTGGACGACATCATTGAGGGCATTGTCGCTTCACTTGCCTACGAGGGGCCGATTTTTGATGTCTTCAACCTGGGTGGATCGCAGACCACAACCCTTGCAGAGCTTATCGAACTGGTAGAAGAGGCGCTTGGTAAAGAGGCGGAAATTGAGCAATTGCCCGAACAGCCAGGGGATCTTCCCAAGACCTATGCGGATGTAGCCAAGGCGGGGGAACTTCTGGGTTATTCTCCTGCCACCCCGATTGCCGAGGGGATACCAAAATACGTGAATTGGTACCTTGAATACCTGGCAGCAGCCGCGCGAGGCAATTAAATTACCCGAATGGATAGCGGTCCCGGTGCGGCCGAGCAATCATGAAAGCGGCGGACGAATATTGCTCAGCAGGTGACCTGTTGGTGGACCTGATAAGGATTCCAAGCGTTAACCCCGAAGGTGACCCGGGGACCGGCCCCGAGAACACCGGTGAGGAAAAAATGGCCCAAGCCGTTAGAGGTATCCTGGAGGGCATCGGTGCGCAGGTGCGACTTGATGAAGTGGAGCCGGGGCGGCCGAACGTGGTGGGAACATTCCCTGGCGGGGACGGTAAACCGGCGGTCCTCCTTGGCCCGCACCTGGATACGGTTGGCGTTGGAGCAATGAGCATCGACCCGTTTGGGGGCGAGCGCCATGGGGGGAAAATTTATGGTCGTGGAGCATGTGATACCAAGGGAACAATGGCAGCAATGCTCTGGGCCCTGAAGGAGCTGGGCCCGGAACGCATCAGCGCTCTCGACATTGGCGTCAGCTTTGCCGGTTTCATGGGAGAGGAGACCGGCCAGCCCGGGTCGCGCCACTTTGCCAGGAAGCATGCCGGGAAATTTGCGTTTGCCCTTGTTGGCGAGCCAACGCGTTGCCAAATTGTCCACAAGCACAAGGGCACCCTGTGGCTGGAGTTATCCGCCGCGGGCAAATCTGCGCACGGATCGACCCCGGAGCGCGGAGAAAACGCGATTGTGAAAATGGCACAGCTGGTAACCCTGATGGAGCAGGAACTCAGCAGGCGCTTGGCCGGGGATTCTTATCGTGATGAGATCCTGGGCCACCCGACCATCAACATCGGCAGGATTCACGGCGGCACGCGCACCAATATTGTTCCGGGGGATTGCTCGATATCCGTTGATCTGCGGGTCACCCCGGCCCTCGGCCCTGAAAAAGCACTCACCATGGTGCGGGATTTTGTGGAGCAACACGGTGGCGGTAAAGTGACGGTGCAAGAAGGGTTAAGCTGTCAGCCGCTGGATACCCCCAGCGAAAACCAGTTCGTAAAACGGCTGCTCTCCCTGCCCTGTTCACCGCAACTTGCCGGTGCGCCCTGGTTTTGTGATGCTGCGGTGCTTGCCGGGGAGGGTGATATTCCCGCGGTGGCGGCAGGGCCGGGAGACATTGCCCAGGCCCACACCGCGGATGAGTGGATTGAGGAAGAGGAACTGGAGCGCGGTGTAGCCTTCTACAGGCAATTTCTGGAGGGCTAGGTCGGTTCAGAGCAAGGTGCAAATACCCCCTCCTAAAGGACCTTGATGCGGATATTCCGCCAGCGGCACTTGGCGTCCTTCGGCCATCCGCCGCCACCGTGAACCTGCACCGCGATACTGCCTTCACCTCCCAGAGTCTTGGCAACCTTGTCGCGATCAAATCCCGGGCCCTTGTAAGTCGCGGCGTCAAACTCGCAGATTTTTTCCCCTGAAATTGAGTAATCAATGGTAGGCTTTTGAGCTTTCGCGCGCGACTTGAGGCCGACCAGCTTGCCGTCCTTCATGTTACCATCGATATCGAAATGGCGCGTGTTGAATCCCCCGGTGCCCTCCCCATAGGTGTGGCCGATATTTCCCGTGTCATGGTAGTCGACCATCATCTGCAGGCACTGGCCCCGCTCGTTGCCGCGTAAAAAAAGCCCGCTGCACCCTTCCTAGCCCGGTCGTATATAAAGGCGCAGGTCAAAGTCACCGAACTTCGCGTCTGTCAGCAGGATACCGCCATTTCCGGAGCCCGGCGGATCCTGTTCACCGGTAATAACTGTTGTCTTCAACCTGCCAGACCCCGCCAGTGCCGTGGCCGATGCGTTGCGGGTTTTTGTGCCAACCCTTGAGGGCTTGGCCATCGAACAGGCTGATAAAACCCTCCTCGAGCTTTTTTGCGGCAGGCAAATGGGTGTTCCCGGCGCCAATGGCGGCAGCGGTTAATGACATTCATGCTCTTTGCCGCGTGACAGGGCAAAAGGGGATGATCAAGGGTGGAACAGGGTATCTAACCGGGCGTTTCGGCGGCGAGTATTTGCAAATTGGCAACGTGCGACGACCATTGGCAGCAAATTATGGCCAAGCAAAAAAATGCCATCAGCCCTACCCGGGGGGAGGACTTTCCCGAGTGGTATCAACAAGTTGTTCGTGCTGCAGACCTTGCCGAGAACTCAGAAGTTCGCGGCTGCATGGTCATCAAGCCCTGGGGATACGGGCTCTGGGAGCATATCCAGAGGCAGCTGGATGCCATGTTCAAGGCTACCGGGCACAAGAATGCCTACTTTCCGCTCCTAATACCGCTGTCCTATCTTGAGAAAGAAGCCGAGCACGCCGAGGGCTTTGCCACCGAGTGTGCCGTGGTTACCCACCACCGGCTGGAGTCTCAGACAGGGGAGGACGGTAAAACGAAAATGATCCCCACCGGCAAGCTGACCGAGCCCTTCGTGATCCGCCCGACCTCAGAGACGATTATTGGCGCGGCTTTTTCACGATGGGTGGAAAGTTACCGCGACCTGCCCCTGTTGATTAACCAGTGGGCCAACGTTATGCGCTGGGAAATGCGCCCCCGGCTTTTTCTGCGCACTGCTGAGTTCCTTTGGCAGGAGGGACATACCGTGCACGAGACCGACGGGGAGGCCTGGGAGGAAACCGAGAAGATTCTCGATATCTATGAAAAGTTTGCCCGCGAACACCTGGCCATCCCGGTGATTACCGGCGAGAAAACAGAAAACGAGCGCTTTCCCGGTGCAGAGCGAACCCTGTGCATCGAGGCGATGGTCCAGGACCGCAAGGCAATCCAGGCAGGCACCTCGCATTTCCTCGGCCAGAATTTCAGCAAGGCGTCGGACATCAGTTTTGCCGGGCGCGATGGCAGCAAACAGTTTGGCTGGACCACCAGCTGGGGTGTCAGCACGCGCCTTGTGGGAACGCTCATTATGGCTCACGGTGATGATGACGGGGTAATCATTCCGCCGCGTGTTGCGCCGACACAGGTTGTCATCCTGCCGATCGTCCCCAAGGAGGAAGTGCGCGAGGAAGTCCTGGGTGCGGCAGATGCCCTCGCTGCAGAATTGCAAAAAGGCCAGTATTGTGGTGAGCCGATCCGCGTGGAGGTGGACAAGCGGGAGATGCAGGGTGGCGCAAAGAATTGGGAATGGATCAAGAAGGGGGTGCCGCTGCGCATTGAAATAGGCCCGCGCGATATCGAGAAAGGCACGGTGGCTGTTGCCCGCCGTGATATGTCGCCCAGGGACAAGCAATTCCTTGGCCGGGAAGAGGCATTAACCGAGACGGCAAACATCCTTGGCGAGATTCAGCAGGCGCTGCTTGAGCGCGCCACGCAATTAAGGGACAACAACAGCCGGAAAATTGACTCCATGGATGATTTTGTGGAGTATTTTACCGCCGAAAATCCTGACAAGCCGGAAATGCACGGCGGCTTTGCACTGTGTCACTGGGCCGGCTCCAATGAGGATGAGGAGAAGCTTGCCAAGGATTACAAGGTAACCATCCGCTGCATACCAAACGGCAAGGAGTTTATCGAGGAGGGCAATTGTATCCTCACCGGCAAGCCAAGCTCACGGCGGGTGATTTTCGCCAAGGCTTACTGAGCAGGGCAAGCCAACCGGCCCGATACCAGGCGCATGCATTGCGCAGTTTCCACCGACATCAGTTGGTGGCGAGGAATGTTTCAACCTCCCCGCGCCAGGCCTCACTGGGATAACCATGGCTTACCTGCAGGTAAATGTTCAGGGCATGCTCCGCTCCGGGGGCACCGGGATGATCCGCCTGGGAGAGAATTTCCGCCATTACCGGTAGCTTGATATCGGCTGGTCGGTGATGAAGGTCCTGAAGCAATGCCTCCATGGCGGCCCCGGTAACGCCACGGCTCGAGATCAACCAGGCAACAGGCGCATACTCCTCGTCGGGGGTAAGGTTGGCGGCATGGTCAGCGAGGTCGGGCCTATGCTCCTCGGGGGCATTCATGAGAAGGGACAGTATTTGCCGGTGCCGCGTGCCGTCATCTTCCGCGGCGAAGACGGCCTCGACGGCCTGAGGCGACCATGCAATCCGGGGCAGTCCGGCCAGGGGATGAGGGGAAGAAGAGGCTTGCTTCCCTGCTTGCGGCAATCCCAGGGTGGGGGCGGATCTCGCGTGGGCCCCGGAGGATTGCCCGGAAGCCGGCAATTGCGCCTTAAGGCCGGGATTCTCCTCAACGGGAGTCCCGGGGTCGGTTGGGCCTGTGACAATCCTAAAGGCAAAAAAGAGGACGGCAAAGCAACCGCCGGCTGCCAGCAGGATATAGCGGCAATTTTTCACAACAATTGAATATCGGGGGGGTGGCCCTACTGCATCAAATGCAATTTTGTGAAAGTCCCGGGATCAATTCTCGGCACCGGGTTGCGCCGGAATAATAAAGAACTCCTCATCGATGATGAGTTCCGGCACTGCGTTAATAAGGAAAAGGCCAATTTCACCGGGTTCATTGCGTCTGTGGGAACCCATTGCCCAGCCGCCCCCAACCAGTGTTTTCTGGAAGATCACCCCGCCAAAGGCACGCCAGCGCCCGTCGATGGAGTTTTTGTATCTCCCGCCGATTTCACCCGTGATGGGGGAGAAGCGCGCACGCTTGAAGTTGGCTGCGTCCGTGAAATTGGCCTTCCGGCCCGCAAGGGAAAAATTGTCGCTCAAGGATAATCCGTCCACCATGACGTCGCCGATATTTACATCCCCGGGTGCGGGCGGGAAATAATGCGAGCCGATGATGGATGCCTCGTATTCATAACCGGAGGGGTAGTAATTCCGGTAACGTGTATCATCGGTCTTATAGAGGGTGAGCGTGCCATCGAAATCACTGGTGTTGGCAACCTCCTGGAAAACAATTGTGCCGATGATGATGTCCTCACGCCTCTTGTTGCTCCTCTGGGTGTGCGAATTGGACTGGAAGGCAAATTCATTGAGGCGATTAAGATAACCGCCGGCATAGCCCACCACGTTTCCGGTCGTGCGGGTGTAGAACCCGGCATAGCCGTCCTGTCTCACGCTGCCCATGGCGTAACATTGGCCGGCGGGCAGGTCTTCCGAGGCAATTGCAGGGCTGCCGATCAGTGCCGTGTAGGGCCCGCCAATATCCAGGGGCAGTTCACACCCGGACGCGTAGGGACTGAACATGAGCGAGAAGGTTGAGTTGCCCGGTGCCCCGTCAATCGTGCCGTTAACGGCCAGGCCCAGCCCGGTGTAATCGGCCCCGAATTTCATGGAAACGTTCACCGGCGGCCCGTCGCGGCTGGTTACGGTTCCGCTCCAGTCGTTGCCCTCGGCATCGAATTTTCCGCCAAAGCGGTAAGCGACGCCGTCGAAGCGGAACCTGGCGGAAAATCCACCTTTATCATTTACCTTGAGCAGGCCGCTGCCGGTATTGAAGGTGGTGGGCTCGGTATTATCAATCAGGCCATGGAACTTTCCGCCACGGATGGTAAAGGCCGGCTTGCCGATGCCGATGCGGAACGGTTCAGAATGCACCTCATCAATAGGGCTGTCATACACATCAAATTCCAGATAGGAGATCGGCTCAGTAGTGGTGAGCAGCACCAAATCGGTATCAATGTCATCGAAGTTGGCAAGCAAACCCGGCTTTTCGTGCGCCAGTTCCCCGGTGATATCGTCATAATGCAGGTTCCAGCCGAGCGACTCCACGTTGGAGCGGTTCTCAAAGTTATAGTTATCAACCAGGACAAGGGCTGTTGGCGGCAACTGATTGCCCTCCACGTCCTCAATCCTTACGAAAGCGCGTGTCCGCAAACCCGCACTTTTTTGCCAGTTGAACCTGCTGACGGCAATTACTGAGCCTGCCGGAAGCGGGTTGTCGAACAAGTAACCTATGTTTATATCTACGCTATTGCCGCCATCCCCATTGAGCATTGAGTATTCGGTCATCGGGAAGAGCACACTGTCATTGGCGGCATTGCCGTTGACAATGTTCCACCCGGTCAGGCCGGCCCCATCCGTCACTCCCCTCGGGTAGCCGGGGCGGAATATGGTTTGCTCCCCGTTTTCCAGACGATGTGGTATAATTATGATGAGCGCGCCATCAGCATCATCACTTTGGAAGGCAGCGCCCCTTCCTTCACCGTCGCCTTCAATAAACCCCCCCCCTACACCTGTTAAACCAAGCCAGTTGATGGTATCGCGGCTGACGCCCAGGCAGGCCTCATCCTGGGCAATGAGGTGGGGGGGGCTGAATGTGAGCAGGATGCAACTGATTAAGGCGGGTGTTATCTTGGTCATGAAATTCTTTGCTGGAAGAGGTTCGGGTGGTGCTGGAATTCAATCGCCCCTGAAGGGGAAAGAGGGACTTTTCATTGCTGGCGGTTTGCTAGCGGGGCAAAAGCACATCTGCGAAAGAGCGAAAGAAGGCATTATGCCAAAAGTCTCTTTGAAAAGGAGCATAAAATCAATTTTTTTCAGACAAATAAGCGAAAACAATGATTATTTATAATACCTATAATTTATTATCCATAAATATTAATCATCTGTTCCCCGCTTTTGGCTAAGGCATGGAACGCGAAGCGCTCAAATATTCCTGCGCCATCATGATGGCCGGCATCCACCACTGCCAATTTTTCTCCGTGCTGAAAACCTGGAATGCCCCTATCATCCGCCCCTTAGAATCATCGCTCCAAGAAGACTATTCCCCCCCGCATCCGTGTTTCATCCAAAACGTTTAATATTCTCCATTACGGCAGGCATCTTTTGGTGCTGCCTCGCCGGCACCCAATCCTCTGCCCGACCGGAACACGTCATCCTGATCAGTTGTGACGGCCTGCGTCCTGATGCCGTTGAATTCCTGGGGGAAAAGGGCGCTCCCTACCTGTATCGCCTGATCAAGGAAGGCTCCTATACCCACAATGCCCGCACCGATGCGAACTACACTGTGACCCTGCCCAACCATACCGGCATGATTACCGGCCGCGGGGTGAATGGCGAGTCCGGACACGGTTGGGTGAGCAACAGCACCCCGAAGATCGGTGAGTTACTGCACCGCAACAAGAAAGCCTACCTGCAAAGTGCCTTTGACGTGGCCCATGACCACGGCCTGACTACGGCCCTTTTTGCCAGTAAGAAAAAGTTTGTGCTTTATGACCTAAGCTACAACGAGCGCAATGGGCAGCCGGACACCCAGGGTGAGGATAACGGCAGGGACAAGATCAACATCTACCACTTTGACGAGCACACGGATCCACTGCTTATCAAATTTATCATTGCCATGCACAGCCAGCCGTTTGGATTCAGTATGATCCACCTGCGCGACTGTGACTCGGCCGGCCACGGCCATGGCTGGGATATCAAGACCGGAACGCCCTATATGAATGCGGTTGCCGGGGTGGACCGCCAGATCGGTCAACTCTTTACCCTCATTGAGGCCAGTAACCACCTGAAGGGCAAAACGGCAATGATCGTCACCGCCGACCATGGCGGACGGCTCTCGACCAAGACCCACACCAAGGCTGATGAGCCAAAAAACTATACCATTCCCTTCTATGTATGGGGGCCCGGTGTGCAGGCTGGTGGTGACCTGTACAAAATGAATCCCGGCACACGTGCGGATCCCGGCAAGACCAATCCTCCCTATGATTCAAAGTCCCTGCCGCCTGTGCGCAATGGCGATGCCGGCAACCTGGCAACCTTCCTGCTTGGCTTGCCGCCCATCAAGGGCTCGACCATTAATGGCAAGCAGGGCCTGAAGGTGTCAATCTCCGCGGCGGAAAAGTAAAAGATATTTTTGGCGGCAAAGGCCTCTAGTTGGTGAACTCAGTCAACAGGCTGTTGGCCCACATTGAAAGGTATCCTACAGCTACCAGCACCAGGGGCACGAGCCAGAAAGCGGACCTGGGGGCAAAGCCAATCACGCTGACCAGCGAGGCCTTGACCAGCATGATAAGGCTGGCAACAGCAAAGACCAGGACCAAGAAAAAAATGTGTGCCATCACCTTTGCGCCATCGGCCGTGCTGATGTCCATAAAGCTTGAGAAAAACAGGAACACATTCGCCACCAACAAGGGCAACATTACCATGCCGGAGGTAAAGACAATAGACCCGAAGTTTACTCTCATGTTGCCAATTGCCTTGAGGGCAAGCAACACCAGTAGAAGGCAAATAAACGGGATGGCGCCTCCGGCAATCCATTCGATGTGGTCGGAGAGTTTTGGCCCGGCTTTTGCAGAAGACCCGAAATTTTTGATTGAGGTGGGCAGGGTTGCAAACAAGGTTGAGCCTACCTGCCAGGCCGACAGCCAGGAGGCGATAATCCAAATACCGCCCAGGGTCCATCCCCATCGCAGGGTGGATCCGGAGCCCATCCCTGCGATTGTCAGGGGCTGGCCTTCAAGCGGATTGAAAAGTGCCGCAGAGATACCCCCGCCGGCTGCCGCCGGAGGTGCTGGCGGTGGCAGATAAGGATTTTGCCCGGATAAATCCTGAGGTGCCTGCGGGTATTGCGGTGCGGCGGGTGCCTGCGGGTATTGCGGGTATTGCGGGTATTGCGGTGCGGCGGGCGCCTGCGGGTGTGTTGCGGGCGCCTGCTGGCGTTGCGGTGCGGCGGGCGCACCGGGCACGGTTAGTTGCCCGGCACAGTGTGGACAATCAACGACTTGCCCGGCGAGAGCCACGTCAATTCTCAATTTGTCGCTACAGTGCGGGCAACGAATAGTTATCGCAGGGTCATTATGCTCAGGCATGGAATATATATTACCATGTTGGCCGGAAAACAGGAAAGAGAAACCTCTTCCTTGCTCATGACGGGGTATTCCGGATGTATCCTCAGTCTTCTTGCCTCGTCCTGCGGATTCCCTTAACCTGCCGCAGATGGCAAAGTCTAAAACCAGCAGGGCCAAGGCCAAAAAACACCACGCGGCACTCGAGCCGATGCTTGAGTTTGGCGATCGGTGGGATTATGCCCCGGCCCCGGAATCCACGCCGGTGCCGTTGAAAAAACGCTATCCCCTTTATATTGGCGGCAAGTTTGTCGCCGCCAAGTCGGGCCGGGCGTTTCGCTCCATCAATCCGGCAACCGGCAAAAAACTCACTGATATTGCCGCCGGCGGGCCCGAGGATGTCGACCGTGCCGTCAAGGCGGCGCGTAAGGCACTTGCCGGCCCCTGGGGAAAAATGCCGCCAGCAGAGCGCGGAAAATTTCTCTACCGCATCGCGCGCATGGTCCAGGAACGCTCGCGTGAACTGGCCATCCTTGAGACCATGGATGGCGGCAAGCCGATCAAGGAATCCCGCGATGTGGACTTGCCGCTGGTGGCGGCGCATTTCTTTTACCATGCCGGATGGGCCGACAAGCTGGAATACGCCTTTCCCGGCAGGAGCCCAAGGGCCATCGGGGTCTGTGGACAGGTGATTCCATGGAATTTTCCGCTGATGATGGCGGCATGGAAGCTGGCACCGGCATTGGCATGCGGCAACACGGTGGTGCTCAAGCCTGCGGAGACCACATCGGTGACCGCTCTGCACCTCGCCGAGATCATCGCCGACGCGGGTCTTCCCGACGGGGTGGTGAATATTGTCACCGGCAAGGGACCTACCGGCGCGGCAATCGTTGAGCATCCGGGAGTGGATAAGGTGGCATTCACCGGCTCCACCCGCGTGGGCAAGCAAATTGCTGCCGCCACGGCCGCAAGCGGTAAGCGCCTTACTCTGGAACTGGGCGGCAAGGCCGCCAATATTTTGCTTGATGATGCCCCGCTGGACCAGGCAGTTGAAGGCATCATCAACGGCATTTACTTCAACCAGGGTCATGTTTGCTGTGCAGGGTCACGCCTGCTGGTGCAGGAATCCGTTTATGACAAGGTCATGCGCAAGCTTTCCGACCGCATCAAGACCCTGCGGGTGGGCGACCCGCTGGACAAGAACACCGACATTGGCGCCATTAATTCCAAGGCCCAGCTTAAGCGCATCAGCGAGCTGGTGGACTGCGGCGTTGCCGAGGGGGCCCAATTACACCAGTCAGATTGCAGTCTGCCCGGCGAGGGCTACTGGTTTAAGCCTAGCTTTTTCACCGGGGTGACGGCCAGTCACCGGATTGCCCGGGAGGAAATTTTCGGCCCGGTGCTCTCAGTGATGACGTTTCGCACCCCGGAAGAGGCAATCGAGCGCGCCAACAACACCTGTTACGGGTTGAGTGCGGGGGTCTGGACCGACAAGGGCAGCAAGATACACAAGATGGCTGCCGAATTGAAGGCCGGGGTGATTTGGGCCAACACCTACAATAAATTTGATCCCGCCAGTCCCTTTGGCGGCTATAAGGAAAGCGGCTTCGGCAGGGAGGGCGGCCTGCAGGGTCTCGCCTCATACGTGGATATAAGCTAAGCCTTGACCGATGCGGGGGCGTATCCGCAGTTTATATCCTCCTCTTGACCAAAGCAGCATGAGAGCATTCAAGAGACTTGCCGGCCGACTGTTGCCAGGCAGCCCGCGCCAGCTTGCCAGTCCTGAACAGGAATTGCGCTTCACCCGTTCCCGCCAGGCGGTGACTTTCCTGACGGCTGGCATGGTGGTTTTTTGCCTGGCCTGCCTTGTTTTTTTCACGGCGATCCCGTCTGTGGGCAGCGCCGGGGATAAAGCTGCAATCCTCTATTCCGCCTGGTGGGCGCTGCCAGCACTTCTGCCCGCCGCCTTTTGTTTCTGGCTTGTTGTTCATTGCACACGCCATGCCTACATCATCCTTACCCCGCTTGGCATTGAGCTTTTCCCTTTCTGGCTTCCGGCCAGCAACATGCAGGTCATCTACTGGTCGGAAATCAAAGCGGCCACCGTGTCGGGTGACCTCAGGACCTTCACTATAAAATGTAGCAGCCGCCAGATAATGGCCACCCTTGACCCCATTCCGGCCAGGGGTCGTCAATTGCTGAAGCAAGCTGTTGAAGGGCGCATGGCAAGGCGACAACAGGAGGCAAGCCCTGCGCCTGAAAAATAAGGCCCGGGGCGTTGCATTTTGACGTTGCAAGCCGGCTATCTCCCGGGAAGCTTTTCCGACAGGCCATCGAAACGATGGAAATAATGAAAAAGAAGATTTCCTATGCCGTCAGCCCGGCTCTCGATGACTACCTGTTGAAATACGGCCGGCGGGTGGAGAGTGTACCGGAAATCTACCGTGACCTTTCACGGTTCAGCGGCACCGCCCCCTACGAGTCCCCGGCCGGCACCGAGACGCTGTGGCACAGCGTCATGTATCCACCCGGCGAGATGGCCGAGTTGCGCCCCAAGCTGACAAGGATTTATGCCTCGCTGAAAATGGGGGGAGCTTCGGAGGTGGCCCGGCACCTGGATGTTGAGCGGATTGATTTTGGCGAGTTTGGCAATTCCCGGCCGTTTCGTATCCGCATTATCAACCGCTACAATGACAACTTTGACCATTATTACGTCAAGTCGGCCGATGCCTCGAGGATCTACGGGCTGGAGCTGGAGCATATTCTCTCGCCAACGCGCATCAATTACCTGGTCAACGGGGACACTTTGATTGAGGAACACATTGCAGGGCTTCCCGGCGACGTGTTCCTGCGCGACTGGCTGCATCGCGACGAGCTCAATGAAGTGCGTGTTGCCAAGGAGTTCGTCAAGTTCAACGAGCGCTGCTTTATTCGCTTGCTGGGCGATATGCGGGCAGTCAACTACGTGGTGGATATCACCCCGGATTTTGAGGAAGTGCAATATCGCGTCAGGCCGATTGATTTTGACCAGCAGTCCCACGAGGGCGGGAAAAAAATATACATGGCGCAGTTTTTCAGC
>Ga0315316_10001514_pt1 | contig 16369 bp, 15 predicted proteins | sample M160m3416metaG_FD_203702 | JGI IMG/M metagenome (GOLD analysis project Ga0315316, IMG submission 203702) | Ammonia-oxidizing marine archaeal communities from Monterey Bay, California, United States - M1 60m 3416 | ecosystem: Environmental > Aquatic > Marine > Intertidal zone | place: USA... | reverse complement strand
ATGACCCATATGAGGCTCCTGAAAATCCCGACCTTGTTATCAGAAGCGAGCAAGGCCAGCTCTCAGGTCATGTGAAGGAGCTCATGAAACTGATTGAAGAACCATAGTTTTTTAGTTATCTTTTTTCTTCCTAAGTTTCTTTGAGTACTGGTCAAGTTTTTTCCTTTGAATATCGCTCAAACTTGTCATCCCAGACTCTGCTACTTGGTCAAGGATTGAGTCAATTTCTTGTTCAGCACTTTCATCACGTATTTCAGCGACAGACCTAAGATGTTTTCTTTTCTGGGTCTTTCTTGGTACACGTTTAGATCGTTGAGGCGAGGTGCCAGTTATTACGGCAGGCAATCTTACTTTCGGCACCCAATGCAAGTCGCTGGCATACCCGAAAGACCGAAATCCGATCAGCGCAGTAGCTGCGATGCAGAGGAGCATAATTGCTTGAGCACCTGACCTGTTAGAAACTGCGCTTAGCATATCCAATCCAAAAATAACACTCACAATTCCCCAAGCTGGAACTCCTGGCCAGAACCTAGCAGTCGGATATTGGGCAGCAAATGCAATCAAGATACCTAATTCAACTTCTCTCATTGACCCCAAATAGAAACCCGTTGAATTACCTAAGCTATAAAGGAAGAGGCCAACTCCTGGCAGGATAGTGAGGGCGAGAAGAAAGAACATAAAAGGACGGCGACCCATAAGATTTTCTAACTGGTTGCCAAGAATATAGAGAATAAAGAAAAGGAAAATTGTCCATATGTCCGGTCGATTTACTAATGGCCAAGTAACTAATCTCCAAATCTCCCCGTCTTGAACTTTGTCAGGATTTAAGAAAATTTGATTACTAAATTCATGTTTCCTTCCTTCAAAAGCCCAAACCAACATCGAAAGAATACCCAAGGAAATAAGAGCGACAGTTGTAGTGACTTCAATACGTCCCACGCGAAACCAAGGTTCATTTCCTCGCGCCCAAGAACTTGAGTAAGAATAACGACCTGACATGTTCTTTAAACTACCCCTTCAAACCTGGAAACTGGCAATCCACGCTAACGTTTAGCGTGAGCACGCTCGATAGCGCGTGCCTGCGCAGCTTCGGTGAAATCATCACCCAACGGGTCCAAGGAGACTTTCCCAGAAGATCGGTGCTCTAGAGACCAGATGAGCAGTTCATCTGCAAGAATTGGATTTTTTGGCAGAAGAGGGCCATGTAAATATGTTCCTATGACACGTTGCTGTACTGCACCTTCATCACCACTTGTACCATTATTTCCGAACCCCTTTATGACAGTTCCAAGAGGGCGGGCATCAGGGCCAAGATAAGTACGACCAATGTGATTCTCATACCCAACTATTGGAAAACTAGCATCTCCTATGTTGGCATCTAGGACTACGTCACCAATCAGCCTTTCTTCCCCGGCTACTGTTTCCAGGTCAAGAATACCTACTCCGGGGAGAGTGGTCCCGTAAGAATCGGTATATCCATGACCTGCCAATTGGATTCCTCCGCACACCCATAGAAAGGCAACGCCATCATCAGCAGCACAGCGAATTCCTGCAGCTTTTTTTGCAAGGTCCGATGCAATAATGTTTTGGTCTCTATCTTGACCTCCACCTAAATAACATAAATCAAAGTCACCAGGTAAGAATTCTTCTCCTATCCCTATCCTGGTAATGATTGCAGAGTGACCTCGCCATTCAAGCCGTTTGATAAGGACAGAGATGTTCCCTCTATCTCCATAAATATTCATATTCTCCGGATATAAATGGCAGATTCTGACAGTGGTCATAGCCCCTCTTCCCAGAAGTCATGTGTCAAACCTCTGTTCACCAATTCACCTCGAAGATCTAACATCGCTGTATAAGAAGGGAGAACAAAAATGGTTTCATTAGATGGCGTTTCGGTCATCAGGCAGTCAATCAGGTGACCTATTTTATCATTAACAGTTATTCTCTCAGGGGAATAACCTCCGTACATAAACCGCAGAGCTAAGTCATACGCTCTTTCACCGCCTACATGCATGGATTCAATTTTGTGAAAAATCTTTTCGTAATCAACATCCCAAATCCAACTCACATCTTTTCCATCAGCTATCCGATCATTAAGTAGTACTGCTAGGTGGAATCGATCGGGGTGAAGGAGCAAAGTATCAAGATTAGAATTAGCCCCTGCCGGATTTTTAGCAAGAAGCATTGTTAGTTTTTTGTCCCCTAACTGGATGCTTTCCGTTCTACCAAAAGCTGCATTTACAGATGCTATAGCGGTCCGTGCTACAGCGGTTTCGATATCTAATTGTTTCGCTGCAGTGAATGCTGCCAAAGCGTTATACACGTTATACAAACCGGGGAGTTTCGCTTCAATTACTTCTTCCCCAGTCCGTGACAAGATCTTGAACTTGATGCTTTCAACTCCTTGCAATTCAATTTCGGTTGCTTCAAAATCAAGATTTGGTCGAGACAGTCCACATTGTGTGCAACTCCAGTCTCCCATGTGACTTATCGTGATTTGTGAATATTGAAGCTGGTTGTTGCACCTAGGGCATTGCGAAGAATCAGCTGCGTGGGGGATTGATTCAAGGGCATACCTTGTGTCTCCTAAACCAAAAAAAACTAAATTTGGATGATCTAATGATGCAAATACAAGAGAAGGGTCATCAGCGTTGACTAATAATTTGGTGGACGCTGGAAGCCCATCAATCATGAGTTTCCAATTTTCTCTGATTTTCTCTAGTTCCCCATACCTATCTAGTTGGTCTCTGAACAAATTCATTAGAACGATAGTATTCGCGTTTATTTCCGCAACGATTTCTGGGAGCACACCTTCGTCAACTTCGAAAACACCTAATTTATGGTTAGAAGATCGTCTAAGTAGTGTGGTCGCTATGCCGCTCTTTAGATTGGCTCCAGCTGCATTTGAGACACTAGGTATATTTGCTTTATCTATGATTTTGCTGAGAATTCTGGTCGTTGTGGTTTTTCCATTCGTAGCTGAGACCACTATTCGTCCATCTGAAAGCCCATTCGCCATTCTTGTAATTGCTTTTGGGTCAAGTTTCAACAGTGCAAGTCCTGGAGCGGACGTTCCGCCTCCTTGCTTGAGGACAGGGGAAAGAAAAGCTATAGCTTTCGCTATGAACCGAGCAAAATGACGCATAGAGCGATATTACCTGCCTTGAGTGTTCGAATTGAGGTCACTCAACGGTTAGTCGGAATTAGTTTGGTCGTAGCTTAGGTTTTTGACAGAGTTATCAGCGCAAATAACCCTGCGTTATCTTTCGAGCGGTTTATATTTAATACGAGTTGGCTGTGTGCTTCCGCCAGACTCTTTTCGCAGGAATGATTCGTATTCACTGAAATTTCCTTCAAACCAGCGAACTTGAGAATCGCCTTCAAAGGCAAGAACATGCGTAGCTACTCGATCAAGAAACCAGCGGTCGTGGCTAATTATGACAGCGCATCCAGCGAAATCTTCAAGACCTCCCTCTAGAGCTCTTAGAGTATCGACATCTAAGTCATTTGTTGGTTCATCAAGTAAGAGAACGTTTGCTCCGCTCTTTAGGACTTTTGCGAGATGGACACGGTTTCTTTCACCACCTGAAAGATCTCCAACAAGTTTCTGCTGGTCAGAACCTCGGAAATTAAAGGATGCCGTGTATGCCCTGCCATGAACTTCCCTGCCTCCGATTACGAGATTGTCCAAGCCACCAGTAATTTCTTCGTAGACTGTTTTAGAGGGGTCAAGGGTTTCCCTTGATTGATCAACGTAGCCTAAATCAACCGATGGACCGATAGCAATGTCTCCTCCATCAGGCGATTCATCCCCTGTCAAGAGACGAAAAAGAGTTGTTTTCCCTGCTCCATTCGCCCCCACAATGCCGACAATGCCAGCTTTAGGTAACGAAAAAGAAAGATTCTCAATAAGTAATCTGTCACCAAACCCTTTTGAAAGTCCGTTCACTTCAATAACAAGATCACCTAGTCTTTGGTCAACAGGGATATTAATTTGCAGTTCATTATCGTTACGGTCTTCCGATTTCGAATCTGCCAACAAACGATCGTAGGCTGCCAATCTAGCTTTACCTTTAGCTTGGCGGGCCTTCGGAGCCATTCGAACCCAATCAAGTTCTCTCGCTAAAGTTCTTTGCCTCGCTTGATCTCGCCCTTTCTCATCTGACAAGCGTTTTTCCTTTTGCTCAAGCCAGCTTGAATAGTTCCCTTGGTAGGGAATCCCTTTGCCACGATCAAGTTCTAAAATCCATTCAGCGACATTGTCAAGAAAGTATCTATCGTGGGTGATGGCAACAACGGTTCCTGAGTAGTCATTCAAAAATCTTTCTAACCAGGCAACTGATTCTGCATCCAGATGATTTGTAGGCTCATCAAGTAACAACAGGTCAGGTTTTGAAAGCAGCAATTTACAAAGTGCCACACGCCTAGTTTCACCACCGGAAAGATTTGAGATATCTGCATCGCCAGATGGAAGGCGGAGAGCATCCATTGCGATATCAACCATTCTTTGGAGGTCCCACGCTCCTGCAGCCTCAATCTTTCCTTCAAGATCGGCTTGCTCTGCCCCTAATTTTTCAAAATCAGCTTCTGGGTTAGACCATGCTGCCAAAACCTCGTCATATTTAACAAGCAAAGCAGCAATCTCCCCAACCCCATCCATAACATTCCCAAGCACAGTTTTGGATGCATCAAGAACTGGCTCCTGAGGAAGATAACCCACCGTAAAAGGTGGTGTCAGCCTTGCTTCGCCCGAATAATCATCATCCAAGCCAGCCATTATTTTTAGCAATGATGATTTTCCAGCACCATTCATTCCAAGTACACCAATTTTTGCTCCAGGGAAAAAAGAAAGACTTATATCTTTCAAGACTTCACGATCAGGTGGGTAGAAGCGTGAACATTTATGCATAGTAAAAATGTATTCAGCGGCCATTACCTGAGACTATCCTCCCCAGAAACAATTTCAGGGCAATCAAAAGATATGTCGGAACCGTAATCGGGCTCTATGATCGGAGAATGTTCAAAGCAATCTTATTTGATTTCGGCGGGGTTATAACAACAAGTCCATTTGATGCTTTTGCCACTTACGAAAAGGAAATATCTTTACCAGACGGAATCATTCGAAAAATTAACAGCACAAACCCAGATTCAAACGCGTGGGCAAAATTTGAAAGAAATGATGTGCAAAGAAAAGAGTTCAAAAAACTTTTCGAAGAAGAAGCAGCAGCGCTCGGCCACAAAATTGACGCCGACCGCGTACTGGAATGCCTTCAAACTACGATCCGGCCACGAATGGTTCAACTTGTTAAAGAACTCAGCAGAGAATACATAACGGCTATTCTCACAAATAATCTACAAGAAAGCTCTGATGACCATGGCCAGCGAGAAACACAACCGGTTGCGCATGTATCTAGCGTCGCCGATTATGTCAGTAGCATCATTGAATCTTCTAAACTCGGAGTTAGAAAACCAGAACCTCTCTTCTATAAGATCGCCTGCAAGACATTGCAGGTAGAGCCAAGTGAATGCGTTTTCCTTGATGACTTAGGCATAAACCTAAAGCCTGCAAAGCAAATGGGAATGACAACCATTAAAGTCATCAATGAACAACAGGCTCTTGACGAGCTTAGGGATGTCCTGAGCGGAAGATAGATGAGGTAAGGATAACAAATGCGGATCGTGACATGGAATGTTAATTCGTTGAAAGCACGTATGCCCCGTGTAGTTGAATGGCTTGAAATAATGAACCCTGATGTTCTCTGCATACAAGAGACCAAACTCGCAGATGATGCATTTCCAACAGAATCTTTTAAGAAGATGGGATATGAAAGCATTCATCATGGAGAGGGAAGATGGAATGGAGTAGCGATTCTTAGTCGAGTCGGTCTAGAAGATATCTCTACGGGCTTTGATGATGGAGCTGGACCAGATCAAGATGCAAGAATTGTTTGGGCCACTTGTGGCGGTGTTCGTGTCGCTAGCGCATATATTCCCAACGGACGAGAAGTCGGACACGAACATTACCATTACAAACTTGCTTGGTTAAGTCGTTTGCGCGCACACCTTGACCAGAACCACACCCCTGAGGAGAAAATAGCATTGCTTGGCGACTTCAATGTTGCGCCAGAAGATCGGGATGTTTGGGATATCAAGGTCTTTGAAGGAGCAACCCATGTCAGCGCACCAGAACGAGAGGCATTTAAGGAAATAATTGACTGGGGACTCGTTGATACATTGAGAAACAGTTATCCCGAGTCAGATGGACTTTATACCTTTTGGGACTACCGACAAGGAAGTTTCTATAAGCGACATGGTATGCGAATAGATTTCATCCTTTCCTCTGAACCACTTCTTGAAAAACTAGAAGTTGTGATGGTAGACAGGAATGCCCGTAAAGGAGAGAAGCCTTCAGACCATGCTCCATTACTTGCAGACTTTAGCTTGTGATAGAAAATACAGTAATTAAATCTTGTTAGCGAGCTCTTCGCTCCCAGGGAGCTCACCAATTGGGCCGATAATCGTAAGCTGGTCATCTGCCATGAGTTCAGTTTCGGGATTAGCACGAAGCACTTGTTCACCTCTACGGATGGCCTCAATGTGAAGATCAGTCTCCAAATTAAGTTCGCCTAGCGTCCTACCTATGAGGACTCCCATAGCTGTTTCGGGCAACAACGGATATTGTCCTATTTCTAAACCAGGCAGAAGAGCCTGCTTCACTTCTGCTTCGTGAGAGGCATCAGAAAAAACAGCAGATTCACCATCATGAAGGTAAGCAGCTAATTCCCCAGCAAGCCTAAGAGCCCGACCGGGTTTAGCTGAAGTACCAGCAAGGAAGAAAAGAGCATTCACACGTTCGTTCCTTCCACCCCATTCTGAAGGAATGACGATCCCGTTTTCGCTTCTCACAATAACCAAATGGTCATCTTCCGCATTATCAAAAAATGCTACAGGTGTAGCGGTTGGGTGGGTTTCAGAAGGCTGTATCCAGAGCGAACCTGTCTCAAGGAAACATTCGTTAACTTGTTCAGCATCGATTCCCATCCGATTCCCAAGCACTTGCGATGCACGAGTCGCAGCAATATCAATATCACCACTAGAAGGTACAGATATGACAGAAGCACGCGCGATAAGGCCAGCATAATCATCTTCTGAACGCAGACCATGGCTTTGCATAGCAGCAGATATTTCGCGATCTACACTGGTATCAGCGGCCTGGCCTAGACGCTCAAAGATTTGATGAATGGCCCCTGAAGATTGCGTCACTTTCTTCTTGCCAAAGAAATGGTACCAGAGCAGAGTAGCGACTGTAGCTCCGCATACGAGAAGAAGAGGGAAAGTACCTAACTTGAAAATGAGATAAATAGATATGACGATTCCAATAATTTGTGTGAACGGGTAAAAGGGGGTTCGGAACCCGGGTGCATAAGAAGAAATTTTCGCGGACCGGAGAATAATTACCGCTAGATTCACTAATCCAAGCTTAACGAGAACAAAAGCACTCGCTAGTTTCGCTATTGCTCCCGCCCCAAATGCGATAACAATAAATGCCATACCTGCCCCAGTTAGGATTATGCCCCATAACGGAGTACCAAATTTGGTCATTTCCATGAATTTAGGACTCATGAGCCCGTCTCGGCTCATAGCCATTGGGTAACGGGCAGCAGCAAGGATCCCTGCGTTTGCTGCTGATGCGAACGCAGCTAGTGCAGCCGCGATCACGAAACCAGCTCCGACTGCAGGCATAAACATTTCTGCGGCAGTATGAAGTGGAGCAGGATCCGTAATTAAGTCATTCGCAGGGACAACAGCTACAGCAACTAGTACCCCAACGGTATATACCACGGTGCTTACGATCAAGGAAAGAATTACACCAAGCGGAATATTGCGCGAAGGATCTTCAACCTCTTCAGCAATGCTAGCGACCTTTGTTAAACCGCCATAGCTAACGAAGACAAGGCCAATTGCTGCTATGAAACCACCTGAACCGCTACTAAAGAATGGTTCAAACTCGCCCAAGCCACGTGAGGTTTCAGGAAGGCCAGTAACCATGTACCAACCCATAATCGCAAGCAAAAATGCAACCATACCCATTTGGATGGAGGCACTAGTTTTTGACCCAATGATATTGAGGCCTGTGAAAAAAGCTATAAGGCATATAGCAGTAGGTTTAGCGGGTAAGTCCACTATGAGATTGAGGTATGCGCTCATCCCAACTAGAGCGAAAGCATCCTTCATGACCAGTGAAACCCAAGTAGAGACCCCACTTAAAGTTCCACCTGCAGGCCCTAAAGCTCTAGCCACGAAATAATATAAACCACCTGCTCGAGGCATAGCTGTTGACAGTTCTGAGACACTAAGCATTGCTGGAATCGCTAGCAAACCCGCTACGAGGTAGGCGAGAACTGCTGAAGGTCCGGCTTTATCAACGGCGAAACTAGGCAAGAAAAAAAGGCCCGCACTTATAGTACCTCCGGTGCTGAGCACAAAAACATGTCTCAGACCGAGGGATCTTTTCAGATCCGACGCCGAGGGTTCCTTACCGGCCATGCGAAATCATAGCAATTTTATGACTAGAACTGAAGTTATAGGTCATTATTCTTCCCAAATAATTTTTAAAATTTCCTCACCATACCGATTGATTATCGCTGGACTTAATTCGTTAATTAATTCAAGATTTTCTAGTGAATCCGGCATTTCCAGAATTAGCTTCTCAAAAACCGCATCCGAGACGATACTCTCCGGCGAAACATCATTGACCTTGGCGATACTTGTCCGGAATTCTTGAAGTTTTGTTAATTTTTCCAATTCCGGAACCTCGTTATATGTCGAAACAGCTACTTTCCGACGTTTGAGACGAAACTCACGAATCTTATTTGCTAACTCTAGTTTTGTTTGAGCGCGCGCAGGAGCTGGGGAAGCGGTCAAGGCAGCAGATATTTCCTTCAAGAAGATTGAAGGATTCCTCTCTCTTCTGCTCCCGAAACGACGCTTTCTAGCCCATGAAAGATGAAGTCCAACTTCTGCACGGGTTAAAGCAACATACATAAGGCGCCGTTCCTCATCTCTTTCTTCTTGGCTAACAGCATGAGCGATTGGGACTAATCCCTCTTCAAGTCCACCAATATGAACGACTTTCCATTCAAGACCTTTAGCAGCATGGAAAGTAAGGACACGAACGCGGTCGTTGCCTTTATCATAATCCCCGGCAGGGGAACCAGTATGCACAAGAAAGGGTATTCCTTTTTCTGCTAATGCTTCTTCAATCAAAGCTATTTGGCTGTGTGTGCGAACAAGAACAGCCTGATCACTCCACTGAACATCACCTGAATTAATACTTAATATTTTCTTAGCAATACTTTCAGCCTCAGCTACCTCATTATCTTCAGCACGCAAAGTAGGAAGCGCCCCATGCTGTTTACTAGGGATTAATTGAGATTTGTGTGGAAGGAGAAGTGCTGCAGCCGAGAGAATTTCAGGAGTTGATCGAAAGTTCCTTTTCAGGTGAACTGTCTCGACCCCAGGAAAATAATCAACGAAATTATTCAGATAAGTCGAATCAGCTCCATTCCAGGAGTAAATAGACTGATTCGGATCCCCGACAACGCATAACGAACTTTTACTCCCTACCCAAGAACGAAGAAGTGCGAATTGCAATGGGTTCACATCCTGAAACTCATCAACAAATAAATCTTGAAATTTCCAATGACGAGCATCTGCATAATTTGTGTCTTCGGAAAGAAACTGAATGGCTAGCTCAAGGATGTCATCAAAATCAATACAATTTTTTTGTTTTTTAGCGGTAACAAACTTGCGATAAAATTCTCCGACTGAAGAAAACTGCACCAGATCCCGGCGACCAGTTTTCTCTGCTAGTGCAACATATTCAGAAGCAGGAACTCTTTGTGCAGTACACCAATTAATCTCGTTGAGAATAAAAGACCGTTCAGATGAACTCAAGCTTTCAGGGAGAAGTGGAAAGAGGAACTTCTCCCGATTGGGAAGAAGCACAGGTTCAGTATTGACGCCCAAATCCTTCCATCGAGCTTGCAATTGAGCGTATGCTACAGCGTGAAATGTTCCGGCGGTCACATGATTCCCTAACCCCAACCCTTTTAAGCGTTGCCGGAGTTCATTTGCTGCTCTTTTGCTAAAGGTAAGACACAGGCTATGTTCGGCATCAATCCTCAAAGCCTTTGATTGGTAAGCAATACGGCGGGTTAAGACCCGAGTCTTGCCAGTTCCCGCTCCAGCGAGAATACGTAGTTGCTTCGCATCTGAACGAACAGCCGCAAATTGGTCTTCCGTTAAGCTTTTCTCAAGATCATCCACGGAGAGAGGTTACCCCCTAGAGCCTCAATCCGGCCACAAAAACATTAAGACATCAATATCCTCCAGATTCCAAATTGAGCTAGCGTTAGACATATGGCTTTCCCAAAGAAACTTTTAAACGAAAATGAAGGAATTATTTTAGACCTTCGTCCACATTGGGGAAGACTGGTCAGACCCATAGCAACTCTTATAGCCACTTTAGGAATCTGGATTTGGATAACCGCAGAAATTGAAATAAGAACACTTGAAATATTGATGATCGGAATGGGAGCGTACGCTGCCATCAAGGCATTACGTTCCTATTTGCATTGGAACTCTGAGAGTCTGACATTAACGACAGAAAGAGTTATTCATAGGACAGGACTCTTTCAAACAAATAGTTTTGAAGTCCCTTTGATACGTATCAATACCGTTTCATCCCAACAATCATGGCTAGGCCGCCTCTTAGCTTATGGGAAAATTTCTATTGAATGCTCTGGAGAACTAGCAAAAAAAGAGTTCCAACAATTCCCACAACCAACACTCGTACAAAAAGAAATTAATCACGTTATCGAAACGCTATGAAATCATTAAATCAACGAAAATGTGCCTAGATTAAACCTAATTAATGAAGGCAAATTTTTTCAGAAGGAGAAAACAATGGGGCCATTACAAGGTAAAAGAATAATCGAAATCGCTGGAATCGGCCCAGGCCCTTTCTGCGCAATGGTGTTGGCAGACCTTGGAGCTGAGGTCATAAGGGTAGATAGGGCTTCAGCTGTACCTGATGAATACCCAGAAACCCCAAGTATGGACCTTCTTAACCGCGGACGTGATTCAATAGCTGTTGATCTTAAGAAAGGTGAAGGGGTTGAGACGATCCTAAGGCTAGTAGACAGTGCTGACGCTCTTATCGAAGGGTTTCGACCAGGTGTTGCTGAGCGCCTAGGAATAGGTCCAGAAATCTGCTTAGAGCGGAACCCCAAGTTAATTTACGGAAGAATGACCGGTTGGGGCCAGTATGGAAGTTATTCCAAAATGGCTGGACACGATATTAACTACATAGCCCTATCTGGAGTTCTGGGGCTTATCGGACGAGAAGGTCAAGGCCCAGTACCTCCTGTCAATTTAATTGGCGATTTCGGGGGAGGGGGAATGCTATTGGCTTTAGGTATTTGTGCTGCACTTGTTGAAACAAGCCTTAGCGGGAAAGGTCAAGTTGTTGATGCCGCCATGACCGATGGCTCGGCTTTGTTAGCAACAATGGTCCACTCCTTTTCAGCTATGGGAATCTGGGGAGAACGAGGAACTAACATGCTCGATACTGGGGCACCTTTCTATGACGTATACGAATGCGCGGACGGAGAATACATATCACTAGGTTCCATTGAACCTCAATTCTATTCTGAATTAATGAGGATCACAGAATTGGAAAATGAAGAGACGCCCAATCAAATGGACCGCAATAACTGGGCATTAATGAAAGAAAAAATAGCACAAAAAATACAAACAAAAACTAGAGAAGAATGGGTGAAATTAATGGAAGGAACCGACGTTTGCTTCGCCCCAGTCTTATCTACTCAAGAAGCCTACGAACACCCTCATAATCAAGAACGTGAGACATTCGTAAAAATTGCAGGAGTAATGCAACCAGCACCAGCACCCCGATTTAGCAGAACACCAGGAGCAATATCGTCTCCACCACCACACCCGGGCCAGCAGACCGACGAAGTCCTTTCGCGACTTGGATTCTCAGCGGAGGAAATTGATTCTCTTAAATCCAGCGATGTCGTCAAATAAACCATTTGATGGTATCCGGTCATAAAAATTGCCTATTGTTCGCTTAAATCTCCATTGAGCTAGGTTTCCTGCCATTATTGACACATGACAGTAGTGAAAATAAACGCAATAACAGTCCCTAAAGAATTAGGGGAAGAAGTAGCTAAACGTTTCGCAGCTAGAGCGGGAGCTGTAGATGATGCCGAAGGTTTCGAAGGGTTCGAACTCTTCAAACCAGAAGATGACAGGAATCAATGGCTAGTGGTAACACGCTGGGCTGATGACGCCTCATTTGAGAAATGGCGAGAATCGGGACAAGCAGCGCATGCACACCGGCCAAATTCTGGAGAAAGCAAAAAGCCTTTAGGGTTGTCTGCAGAACTCTGGCATTACAGCGTATCGGTAGCTTCAAAGGAGCAGAAATAGGTGGTACTAGGAGCGGCGCTCCGTGATGCACACACAATCTTTGCTTTCGTGCTTATCTTCGTCAACGCGATTGCTGGTATCTGGGGGGTTCTTCTAGATAAGAAAACTATTTTGAATCCTAAACCCTTTTGGTTCTGCATAACCATAGCCCAGTCACTAATTTTTGTGCAGGCAATTATGGGGGTGTCTTTACAGGCAGCAGATGATTTGGAACCTAGAGATTTCCATTATCTCTATGGATTCTCAATGATTATCGCCGTCGCCTTACTCTATGGTTACAAAAACTCAATAGGTCAGCATAGATTTATAATGTATGGGTTAGGTAGTTTTTTTATTATGGGATTGGGTATCAGAGCGCTTTTCCTAGGAAGCTAAACCGAAATGATAAAAAACCACGGTAATACCTGTTCAAATGGCACACTTGCATTATGAATGATCGTGTATTGGTAACCGGTGGGGCAGGGTATTTAGGAAGCCATACCGTTCTGACACTTCTTGAATCAGGTAAAGAAGTAGTTGTTTTAGATAACTTTTCTAATTCATCCCACCATTCAATTGATGGGATCGAAAGGATCTGCGGGAAACGCCCTATCGTTATTCAGGCTGATGCACGGGACTCTCTAGCGTTATCTACCATATTTCAAAAATATGAGATAGAAGCTGTATTTCACTTCGCTGGACTTAAATCTGTTGAAGAATCAGTCCGAACCCCAGAAGTTTATTATGACGAAAATATCGGGACTACCTTAAACATAGTTGAACAAATGCGAACTGCTGGAGTACGAACACTCGTGTTCTCATCTTCGGCAACAGTGTACGACCCCAGCGAAACTCCTCCGTACGGTGAAGCCTCAAAAACTGGCCCGAATAACCCATATGGGCAAACAAAACTCCTGATAGAACAAACTCTCGCAGATCTCGCAAATATAAATAACCAATGGAGTATTGGCCTTCTACGCTATTTTAACCCTGTTGGGGCACACCCCTCAGGGCATATTGGAGAAGCTCCATCCGGGAAACCAAATAATCTAATGCCACTTCTCATGCAAGTAGGAATAGGTAAGTTAGACAAGCTTTTTATTTATGGCGATAACTACGACACCCCAGATGGTACTTGTATCAGAGACTTCATTCATGTGATGGATCTCGCTAGAGGGCATATAGCTGCATTGCGATTTTTGCAACAAACCAGTGGTGTCCATACTTGGAATTTGGGAACAGGGGTTGGCACATCAGTAAGGGAATTAATTCAATTTGTGGAGAGGGTTACCGGAACGAAAATACCGAAAGAAGTTGTTGGGAGAAGAGAAGGAGATTCACCAGTTGCTCTAGCTGACCCCTCAAAGGCATTTAATGAATTGGGGTGGAGAGCCGAACATACAATTGAGAATATGTGCATAGATCATTGGAATTGGCAAAAACTTCACCCAGACGGTTATTAATACCCTAATACTCTTTCAAGGTATGCATTTGAGAAGTGGCCATCCGGATCTAGGCGCCTACGTATAAGCATGAATTCCTCCCATTCCGGATATAGAAGAGATAGATCTTCAAAAGATAGATTATGCATTTTCCCCCAATGGGGACGACCATTGTATTCACGCATCAAGTTCTCGACTTGGTCAAAATATTTTCCATGATCGCCGGTTTTGTAGACATGAACAGCAATGAATCCAGTCGCTCTTCCGAAAGAAGGAGATAGAGGTATATCATCAGCTCCTAACGAACGAACCTCAATTGGGAAAGTGACGGGACTGTCAAGCGATTCAGTTATTTTGCGAACCCCGTGAAAGGCTTCAAGGAGACACTCTCTGGGAATCGCGTACTCCATCTCTAGAAACTTCACCCTTCGTTTTGAACAAAATATTTTGTAACTAGGGGCAACCCGAGTTTGATCACTCCCAACCTTCAACGTTCGATTAAAAGTACCTGGAGCGTATTGAGGAAAGTATTTCCAATAGCGATTAAGACAATCAAATGCGACATTTCTGATAACTTCATCGTTCAGGAATCTAGCTACCCGACCGCCAGTATTTGGTGGATCGTTAGTCCTGTTGTTAATTTTTAGCTCTGCAATTTCAGTACGTGGGTACCAATAGAATTCAACAAAATCTGACCGCATATCTTCTTCATCGAATCTTTCCAATACGTCACCCAACGAAGTAGTTAACTCAACGCCTTTAAGATTAAAAGAGTCTACGCATTGCAATGTCGCAGAAATCACTATGCCTAATGCGCCCAATCCAACCCTAGCTGATTTAAGAATGTCAGGATTTTGTGAAATTGAGGTCTCAATAATTGAGCCATCACCCGTGGCAATTCGCAATCCAATTACTGCAGCACTAATTGAAGAATATTTACGCCCCGTTCCATGTGTTCCAGTAGCTATCGCACCCGCTAAAGTTTGGGAATCAATATCGCCGAGATTAGGTAAGGCCATTCCAAGATTTTCTAATTCGGTATTCAAGTTAGCGAGCGTTATCCCAGCTCCGACAGTAATTTGAAGCTGTTCACGGTCAACATTGAGAATCTGATTAAAGGCATTGAGCTGGATAATCAGCCCATCAGTTACACAAATCGGGCTAAAGCTATGGCTAGAACCCACTGGACGGATTTTCCAACGATTCGCAACGCCCCTTCCAATAAGGTTAATAATTTCGTCCTCAGATGATGGCGAAATTATCCCTTTGGTAACAGCTGATTGATTTTTGCCCCAATTCGTCCACCTCTGCTTCAAAATAAATTCCCAAATGTTAAAAGATCAATAGGTTGCAAGAATCACCAATCCCTAAGATCGATAGGCCATTCCTCAACGACGTAGCCACCATCGACACATAGCATCCTTGGATGTTTGGCGATAGTGGGATCCACATGAGATGGTTTCAAAAGGACAACATCACCAATTTCCCATCTCACAGCGTCATCCCCTTCGGAAGGGAATAACGTTGTGTGCTCGTCAGAGCAAATCCCAACAACTCCATCCTGCACGGAGGGCTTCCCATAATCCATTCCCATCGATTTGACACCTGCATTAGAAACAGCCCACCGACCGGCTTTATCGACAGAAATAACTTTTGATGCGACTGAAAGACTTTCTTTAAATGGAAGTTCAATTTTCGCGTATCGAGTATCCATAAAAAGGTACGAACCAGCTTGAATTTCAGTGGCAAGAGTATTGATATCAAATGTTCCGGTACCTCCTGCAGAAATAACGTCACCTCCAACAATTAAATGCGCATCACGGAGTATCTCCATAGCCTCATTCACTTTTCTTGAACGCTCCTTCTTGTCTTGCATGAACATAAGATGACCCTCATAACCCATTACTCCACGAATCTTTAATCCATGTTTTTTCGCAAAGGAGGAAAGTGTCTCTACTTCAGAGATGTCACATCCGCATCTTGGGAGTCCGACATTAACGTCTATAAGGATCTCTTGGATGCCTCCTTCAGCAGCAGCGATGATGGTAGCTTCGGAGTCAACGGCCACTGTAATTCTAGCTCCGTTAGCTACTAATGAACTCAACCTTGAAGCATCAAGTGTCTCGTTTGCTAGGAGAATATCTTCTTTGTGTCCAGCTTCTACTAATCCTTCAATTTCTCGGATAGTTGCGCAACAGAAAGATTCATGCCCATATGTTTTGAGAATCCCAGCAATCATGGAAGATTTGAAAGCTTTGACATGAGGGCGAAGGCTTAACCCCGGCCGGCACTCTGACATGATTTCAAGGTTCTCATAGAAGGTCTTTAGATCAAGAACCAAAGAAGGGGTGTCAATATCTTGTAACTGCCTCACGAAGAGACCTTACAAAGAATCACATAGCTGCTGCAATACCCAGTTCGGCAAAGCCCTT
>Ga0315316_10001513_pt1 | contig 16377 bp, 15 predicted proteins | sample M160m3416metaG_FD_203702 | JGI IMG/M metagenome (GOLD analysis project Ga0315316, IMG submission 203702) | Ammonia-oxidizing marine archaeal communities from Monterey Bay, California, United States - M1 60m 3416 | ecosystem: Environmental > Aquatic > Marine > Intertidal zone | place: USA... | reverse complement strand
TCCAGCAATACTATTACCAGCAATAATGGATGATTTTTTTATTGGAACAAGACCCGATTTTGTTTCTTTTTCATCTTCAATAACTTCAATATTTCGTACAAATTCTTCTTCTTTTGGTTGAACTGGGGTATCATAATTCGGACGTTGATTATAGTGATTGTTATTATATGGAATTTTGTTGTTTCTATAATTTGTTCTAAATTCATTTACACTATCAGATAATAAAGGTCCATTTTCTGGTCCTGTAATATTGATAGCCTGTTTTTGATTGTTATTTTTTAATTCAGCCAAAGAAAACTCCACATACTCACCCATAGTTAAAGTTCTATAAGAAGTTCTTCGAGGTTTTATTGAAGTATGATGTACAAATACATCATGTGATACATTAGTTTCATCTTTATATGTAATAAAACCATATCCTAATTTATTACTGAACCATTTTACAATACCTACTTGACGCTTTTCATTATTAACACTATTTTCTTGTTGATTATCCATTTTATTAATTTTCTAATATGTATTATTTTTAAATACTTAATTCAATTTTATAAACCAAATTAAGTATTTAACATAATTATAAAATATATATAATTGAAATATGACTACAAAACAAAATATAACAGAAGTTACTAATAATTTCAAAAATTTATTTACATCTAATAAGACAAAAAATATCTATAGTTCTAAATTAGAAGCAAAATCAGCAAAATCAACTGTTATTAAAAAAATAAATGAAAATCAAAATACAAAAACTACCAATAAAGAAAAAATAAATGAAGAAAAAATAAATAATGAAAAAATAAATAATGAAAAAATTGATTATGATATACGTAAAAATTTAGCACTTAATATCAAAAAATTAGAAGAATATGAAAAAATACAAATATTTCATATTATTAAAAATTCTGGAGAATCATATTCACAAAATAGAAGAGGAGTATTGTTTGATTTATTAAAATTTAAAGATTCTACTATCGAAAATCTTAATAAATTTATTAAATCAACTACAGCATATCGTAAATAAATCCAGTCACATATAAAATTGTTTCTAATAAATTTTAATATGTATTTGATTAAAATAGGGGAAATATTAATTAAAATCGAATTTTAACTACACCACCCGAACAAATCCTCATTATTTTTAGAACTGTTATCACCATGAATCAATTCACTGCTGAAGATTTCCGAGAATTATTTCTTTCGAAAAACAGGAATGTTGCGACATTCATTTATAACACATTTGTGTTGCATGAGAAGCAAGAGATCGAGAAGGAACGCGAGAACAGAGCGAAGGTAATGCGACAGATTCCGTATGAAGCATGGGGAAGATTTTATCCGAACGATGCTCATTTTCGCGAGGGCTCTTATGTCTTCGATGATGACGGTCAAGTCATATTCGTCGAGAACGAATAGAGGAGGACGTACCTGGAAGTTGCCAGAGGTTGGGGTTTCGCCAACGACAACATCTGCCGCCAAGGCTGGTGAAGATGACTGAGAAGTCTCGTCGATGTTGGCTGAGAAGCCACAGATTTTATTTTTGACTGAGAAGTCACGGAAAAAAAAGTTAATTATATTAGGGACTGATTAATTTAGTTTTTTTTCCAGTCCCCAATTATTTTTAACTAATTATTTTTTTTTAAAGTGTTTATAATAATGTAATACTTACATATCATCACTATCACTATCACTGTCGCTATCTATTACCGCTTGAACTTTCTTACGGGCTGTACGTCTGTTTTTACGGCGACTGCGAGTAGAAACTTTAGGAGATTCATCTTCATCTTCATCTTCCTTTACTTCCTCTTTTTTCACAGTTTTCTTAGCACGAGACTTTCTAGCACGGGTTTTCTTGGGCTTTTCAACGACTGGTTCTGGTTCTTCATCATCGCTTCCGACAATTTCTTCAACTACTTTCTCAGTCTGCTGAACGGATGAAACTTGTTCATCTGTTTTTCCCATTTGGATTTGTTCTGATTGACTAGTCATATAAAGATTTACATAACTATCAATATCCTTCTTTACAAGAACTGGAATTTCCAGTTTAGTTTTATCATTATCCATCTTAATTCCAAATCCGTCAGTAGCCCAAGCCTTTTGGACTGCTCGTTGGAAATCTTTAATGATTGAACTAGGATTACGAACACGATTGTAAGAATCTCCAGCCATTTCAAAAAACTTATGAACATTGTTTTTAAAGTAATGTTCCATTGTAAAGAATTTAATCTTCATTGGAGAATCATCTTCGAGTCGGTTCCAGTCAGCAGTAGCATAACTGGAAAATAGACCAAGAAGAGCACGATTATCTACTCGTTCTCCATTATCGCGTTTTTTTTTTATCTCTTTAATAGAAGCTTCATGTTCTTTGCGTTTAGCAGGACCAGCCTTCATAAGTGCTTCTTCAAAAGCAACACCAAGAGATTTAGGAGAAGTTCCACTAATTAGAGCATCCTGTGCTCGTTTGAATGTAAGACCACGATGAAAAGCTTGAGCATAAATACCTTCTTGCTTTTTAGTAATAGTGTCAATAACTTCTTGACGAATATTCCGTACACTATTTCCAGTTTCACCATTAACATCTGATTTAAGACCATCAAAATTTCCAGATTTCATCATTGCTTTCATGAAAGTCATCATTTCTGCAATTGATTCCTGTTGTTTTTCAGTTTCCTGAGTATTTTTTTTCATAGCCTCAACCAGAGGTGCCATAACTTTAGTCATAGCATTAATAAATTCAGTGTTAGACATATTATCCATTTTAACTTTTTTTTAAATTTAAATTAATATATTTTTATAAACTTTATAATTATTTGATTATTTAGATATACACTAATTCAATTTTAATTTCGCTTTTTATTTTTATTTTTTCTTTTTTTTTTTATTTTATTGTACGATATTATTCGGGACTGGATTTTTATATTATTAAAAAAAAAATATATTTTCAAATTTAATAATACTCGTCATCAGAATAATCATCATCATTTTGTTCCTCATAATTATCTTTGTCATTATAAGAATCATATTCTTTATCCGAACCAGATCCAGAATAATAATAATAATTTTTGTGATGGTTGATTTTTGTATGATAACTAGGAGGTTTAATGTGTAAAGGCTCCATTTTTTCCAATTGTTGTTTGTGTTTTTCAATTAGTTTTGCCTTTTTTTCATCGAATTTAAATTGCCTCTTCCTAAGTGTTTCTGCCTGCGATTTCATTAAATGTTTTGCATGACTCACATTCTTCCCCCAAACACCTTGTGGTTTTGGAAGTTTTTTTTTTGGTTTTTCACTAATCTTTAGTTGTTCTAGTTTAGCAAGAACGTTATATGTATTATTCGCAAATTCAGGTACTTGTTCCTTCATAATTTCCTTCTTTGTAATTTTTTTTAGTATAGTAGGAAACTCTTCTTTATAAACAGGTTTTTTAGGTTCAGTAAAATTTACTTTAGTTGTAATCCTAGTATTTGTATTCTTTCGTTCATAAAAACGATTATTTCTTTTATGACGATGATTGTCTACCAGACGAAAACCATCCTTATCTTTTTGATTAAATCTTTCATCGTTATTTCGCTGAAATCTATTATTTTGCTGAAATCTATTATTTTGCTTACCATAATTTTTTTTATAATTACTATAATTTTTTCCTTGAACGTTAGACGATTTAGGAAAACGAGTTGTTGTAGAAGTTTGCATTGTTTAATTGAATCGATAGAATATAAAAAATAATTAACTTAATTTAATGTAGAGTTAAATCAGTATCAACTTTTTCAATTTTAATTTAGTTTTTCTATTATTTTTTAATTAAAAATAAAATAGAAATTACTTAATTTATAATAATCATAATAGATTAAATGTCAAAAAGTGAAAATATTAAAAAAGCTTTAAATTCATTTTTATATGCAGAAAAAATTTTTATTCGGAGAAATGGAGCACAGTTCAAAATAGGAGGTAATACTGTCCATATTACGAATTCTCCATATTGTACATGTCCGAATTTTCAAGAAGATTGTTTCTGTGAACATGTATATAATTTACTTTTACTTAAATTTAAAGTACATGTTAGGAATAAAATTCTTTACAAAGAAGATTGGACAGACGAAGAATTATCAAATATCTTAAGAAAAAGATTTCGTCAACCTTCTCGTCCGAGAGGACAAAGACCACCTAGAGTAGCAAGAAGACGGAGGAATAATCAACCGCCTAGGGAACAAAATTATGGAATAGCACCTGCTTTACTTGAACACTCTAGAAGACAAGATAATGCTAATAGAAGACTCAGGCATGATAGAAGACAACTACATAGAAGAAGAGCAATATATATTCCACATCTTAGAATAAATCCCTCTGTCAGAAATGCTGATAGAGAGCCGTCAGTTCCAGATGCGCCTCGATCGAGAATTGCTCATCCACCAAATTTTAATCCGAATCGACCTTTTGGTCGGGGATTTAATAGTTCATCGCGTCTTCGTAGATTAAGAAATGAAGAACATACTTGTGAAATGCGAGTAAATAATAATTATAATACAGATGAAAAGTGTTCCATCTGTATTTCATCTTTATGTGATGAAAATCATATTACTACTATGTGTTCTAATTGCAGTAATCATTTTCATGATTACTGTATTGATACATGGATTACACAGAGATTACAAACTAGGAGATATCCATCTTGTCCTCTTTGTAGAAGTATAATTGATATGTAAACCAGTCCCATAACTTTTTATTTTAATAAACAATTTTTAATAAATTGCCAGTACTTAAAGAGAAAGTGATTCAAATTTATTTTCAGTCGCAAAGATTTCAACTTCATCGTAAATCTTTTCCTTAACATCATTGATACTATCTCTTTCAATCAACTCTTCTTCAAAATCATAATTAATTTTAAATCTTTTGGGAGAAGTAATCAACGGAATAGCACCATATTCATTATCACTTTTGGGAGAATCAGGAATTTTACAAAGACTCTTGAAATATGGATTCTTAATTAATTCTTCAATAGTAATTCTTTTGTTAGGATTAATAATCAACATTTTTTCAATTAAATTGATAAATTCATCATTAATTTCAGGAATTTCAATTCCTTTTCCATTATCTGCTATAAAACATGATCGATACAATTCTTTAAATCTTTCATTAAAAGTTTGATTAGAATTAGTCAATTTATAATTATTGATAAAAGCAATTGTAGTTGGCTTCTTATTTAATTGAGTCAAATATTTAAAATCATCATCTGTCATTTCAATAAATTGAAAAATTTTCTTTAACTGATCTTTATAATCTTCACCATCAAATAACGGTCTTTTTAAAATCATTTCAGCCAAAATACACCCCAAACTCCAGATATCAACTTGTTTGTCATATCCATATTGAGGATTATACAAAATAATTTCTGGTGAACGATACCAACGAGTAACTACATAATCAGTTTGTCCTCTAGCAATCCCATCAGTGTTTTTAGTTCTTGATAAACCAAAATCAATAATCTTAAGAGAACAATCACTATTCAAGATGATATTACTTGGCTTCAAATCACGATGAATAATATCAGCAGTTGCTAGATAATATAAACCAGAAACTAATTGAGAAGCAAAATATTCATAATGACTATCCGTTAAACGAGTTTTAGGTGTATCTAAACGATATCTGTGAATTAATTTGTGAAGATCTGTATCATATAAATCAGATACAATACAAACTCTTTCATAACAATGTTTAGAACTAGTTGTTCGATGTGAAGTCAATGATTTCATTTTTCCAAAAGATCTATCTTTAATATAAGCATCTTTTATTCCAATAATATTAGGATGTTTATATTTATTAAAATGCTTTAACATTTGAATTTCTCTGATTAACTTAATCGAGTCAATAATATCTCTTAAGTCAAAAATTTCTTTAATTGCTACTTTTTCTCCATTAAGAGTTTTAGCAGAATACACTTTTCCATAAGCACCAGAACCAATTTTCTTTAAATTGGTATAATTACTTTTATTCATATTTTTATTGATCATCTTTAATCAAATATTTTTTAGTATATATTATATATACATACTAGTTTTCAATTTTAAAATGACGATTTAATTGTTTTATTTAATACATTATTTTTCAAAAAATTTATATCTATTATTATATATAATAATGTCTCAAAAAGTTCTTCTTATCAAAAATCTAACTAATGCTCTTATTTGTGGTGTTATCGCATTCTTTGTTCGATATTTTATGAATGAAGTATATCAACAAATCCCAGATAATTGGCCAACTCAATTACTTGATATTAAATTAGCAAATAAAGATGTATTAAAACCAAGAGGAGTTCAAGATGCTGAAAAATTGAATAATACTCTTGTTTATGATTCTATGCTTTGTGCAATTCTTGTATTTGTTGCCATATTTTTAGAAACTCTTGTCATTCAAGCAACTAAAGCATCTATTTTTAAATATATGATTGTTAATAATATTATCATCACCACTATTGTTACCGGTACAAGATATGCTTTATGGAAATTTGAAGTTTTACAAAAAATTCCAAGGGAAATTCCAGTTATTGGTGGAGTTAATTACTTAAATGAAACTAATAAAGAATTAGGAACTACTGCTATTTATACAATTACTGCGATTGTTACTCAACTTGCTAAAAAATTAATTGCTACTATTATGTGTGCTGAAGTTACTGTTTAAATATCGGGACTAACTATTTTATTATTTAATTTTAAGCAAATCTCATCATATAAGTAATATTAATTAGTTTAAGCTCTCGTAAGGAATAGCATTGTTTAGATAATCCAAATAATTCAGGATTTAATACAGGAATATGATTCTTATAACCAATTATTGGTAAAATGTCAGTCATTGTTTCATAATATAATTTATTATGAAAATAAAATTTTAATATTTGATCAACAAATGGTTGATAATAAGTGCCCTTTTTTAAACTTTTTTTATTGAAAATTTGATATTTTTTAAAATGTGTTCTTTTTTTCTCAACATAAATATCTTGAATTTTAAATAAATTCTCTCTACACTGACTATCTTGTAGAAAAAATTTAAGAACTAATGCTCTAAATAATATTAAATGCTCACGAGCATCAATCACCATATTTGGATCTTGAAATCTTTTTAATAATTCTAATTTATCATTCACAATTTGAGCCTTTATTTTTTTTGGAATATACGAAACTTTACAAAATTGTTTGTTTAAATTCTTTACATATTCTTCATCAAGTAACACATTGAAATCATAATAATTTTCAAACGCATCATATAAAGTTAATGTTTCACATAAATCTCTTAAGATTAAAAATGGAATATTATCCATTTGTAATTTATAATTATGAATTATATTAGAAATATGCTTTTCTTTGACAAGATTTGTTAATTCTTCTTTATATTTTACTAAATCATTTATATCAATATTTATTTTTCGATGCTTAAATGATTTTAAAAATTTATATGTACTGCTAACTACAAGAGTTCTACCGCGGATACTAGTATACATTCACTCATACAAGTTTTTATAATACTCAAATTATTAAATAATCAGAAAATCGGTTTTAATTTTATTATATAGAAAATACTATGAATTAATATTAATATTATTTAAAGTTAATATTATTTTACACATATAATATATACCAATTCATACAAGAAATGGAATCTAATACAAAAGTTTGGATTGAAAAACTTGGACAATGGTATGACGGTATTGTCGTATCCAAAAATAATAATGGTGTATTAGTTAAATATAATAATCATTATAACGATGAACATATTACAAATTATGATAGAATTAAATTTAGAAATGATGATGGGGATGATGTTAATGATTTAATGAATCTTCAACATTTAAATGAACCTTCTGTATTAAATGCATTATATTCAAGATACAAAACTAATAATATTTACACATATACTGGACAAATTTTAATAGCAGTTAATCCATTTAAACAACTCAATATTTATGATGATAATAGTATAAAAAATTATAATAATTATATTAAGGAGAAAAATAATCCTCATTTATATGATGTTATCAGTAAAGTTTATACGAATATTAAAAATAAAGAAGGTAATCAATCAGTTTTAATTAGTGGAAATAGTGGAAGTGGAAAAACATTTTCTACGCGATACATCATGAGATATTTATCTCAAGTTAGTTCTAATTTTGATACAAATAAGAATTCAGTTGAAAGAAAATTGTTAGAATCAAATCCAATTTTAGAAGCATTTGGTAATGCTAAAACATTAATGAATGACAATTCAAGTCGTTTTGGTAAATATATAAAAATTTATTTTAATGAACAAGATAAAATTATTGGTGCTAATATTGAAACTTATTTATTAGAAAAAGTTCGATTAATGCGCCAGAAAAATGGAGAAAGAAATTTTCACATATTTTATCTCCTTTTAGAAGGGATGAACAAAGAACAAAAGAAACAATATAAATTAACTAATATAAAAGACTTTAAAATTATTAATAATAGTAATTGTTTTAAGAGAGATGATAATGTAAATGACCTAGATCAATATAATGAATTAATTGAAGCATTTCACATTATGAATTTTTCTGATAGTGATATTAAAAGTATTTTTAATATTGTAAGTGCTATTTTACATATGGGAAATGTAAAAGTAAAAAATAATGAAATTATTGATGAAATTCCTTTAAAAAATGTAAGTCATCTACTTTCAATTCCATTTAATGAATTAAAAAGATCATGTCTTGAAAAGGAAATTAATATTAATTCAGAACTTTTCATAAAAAAATTAACAGATATTGAATCACATAATGTTATCATTACAATGATGAAAGTTATTTATGAAAATATGTTTAATTGGATTGTAAGAAAAATTAATGAAAATTTTTATAATAATAATTATTCACAATTTATTGGATTATTAGATATTTTTGGATTTGAAGTTTTTAGTAAAAATAGTTTTGAACAAATCTGTATTAATTATGCAAATGAAAGTTTACAGCAACAATTTAATAAATATGTTCTAAAAAATGAACAAAAATTATATGAAGAAGAAAAAATTGATTGGGATTTTATTGATTTCCCTGATAATCAAGAATGTCTTAATTTATTTGAAAATAAAGTTCATGGTTTACTAGCAAAAATTGATGAACAATGTTTATTTCCTAATGGAAATGATAATGATCTTTATGATAAAATACATAAATATACTAAATCAAGTGAATATCTTACTATTTCTAAAATGGAAAGAATTGATAGACTTTTTACAATTCATCATTATCCAGGTGATGTAACTTATGATATTAAAACTTTTGTAGCAAAAAATAAAGATTTATTAAATAATTCTGCTATAAAATCTCTATTCGCATCTAATAACGAAATTTTTAAATCATTTGATAAAAAATTATTATTGAGTTTAACTACTATTTCATCCATTAGTATTACTAAACAATTTCAAAGACAACTTAATAATTTATTGTTAACCATTTCTAAAACAACACCATATTATATTCGTTGTTTAAAACCAAATGATGTTAATAATCCAAATAATTTTGAAAAGCATCAAGTTATTAATCAATTAAAATACAGTGGTGTTTTAGAAGCAATTAAAATTTCAAGATTTGGATTTCCTATTAGAATTACTCATGATAACTTTAATGAAAAATATTATATGTTATTTAATAAGATTAATTATGATAATAAACACTTAAAATTTATATTAAAAAATAAAAAATTTTTAATTGATTATGGAAAATATCAAGTTGGTTTAACTAAAATATTTTTAAAAAAAGATGAATATGAAAAAATAGAAGAAATTCGTAATGATTTATTAAATAAATCAGCTATAATAATTCAAAAAATATTCAAAGGTTGGAAAATAAGAAACTGGTATAATGATTATAAAAAAAAAGTTATTAAAACACAATCTTTCGCAAGAAGATGGTTAGCAAAAAAAAAAGTCAGAAAAATGAAAATGATCTTAGCATGTACAAGAATTCAAGCAATTTTTAGAGGTTATCTTGCTCGTAAAGAAGTAAAACGACAATTAAGATTAATCATTTTTATTCAACAGACATATCGTCGTAAATTACAAGTAAAATATGATTATGAAAATTATAAAGTTCAATCTGCTACAAAGATCCAAAGTATTTGGAGAATGTATCAAATAAGAAAAAGTTTTCTCAAGGTTAGAAATAAATGTGTTATTATTCAATCATATATTAAAAAATACAATGCTAAAAAAAAATTAGAAAATTTAAGAAACGCACAAGAAAGAATAAATAGATTACAAAATGAGAAAAATTCTTTACAATTCAGTTTAGAAAATTTACAAGAAAATTATCTTAAACAACAAGATGAGTTAAATCATTTACGAATGAAAATGAAACAAAGAGAAAGAGAAAATTTTGAAAAAAATATTAATATTAAAGAACTTATAAAAAATTCTAAAAAAGAAATTTCTAAAAAAAATTTTGAATTAAAACATTTATTAGATAAATTTAAAGAAAATGATGTTAAATATGAACAAAAAATGAAAAAAGTAAAAAAAGATAAAGAAATTGATGATGAAACAAAAGTTTTACTTGCTATGAAAATAAATGACCTTTTACTAAAACATAATGAAACATTAACTGAACTTCGTAGAGTAAAAGAAAGAGAACGAAATGAACCTGGATTAGTGCGCTTTATTAAGAGTTTCTTCAACTGAAGTTGATGATACAATATCAACTGTTCCAACAATATTATTATGTGCTTCAATAATTTCATTAGTTTCTTCTAAAACTACTTCTTCGTGTTTTTCTTCAGTATTTTCTTTTATTTTAGCAATATCCTTTCGTAATTCTGATATATCATTAATTACTTGTCTCATAGTATCATTAAGATCAGTAAAATCTTTATTTGAACGTTCACGACCTTCTCTAATCTCTGGAAGTTGATTTTTAATTATATCTTGTATATCTTTCTTGATATTATCAATATCATTTTCTACCTTAGCACTACTTTGAGTAGTCATTATTGTAGAAGCATCTTTCATTTCAGTCATTGTTTTTTGAAAATCACCAGTAAACTTAGTTAACTTAGTTTCAATGCGATTTTCAACCATACTTTCTATTTTCTGTTGATAATCATCAGCAGAAACTTTTTTGCTAACCTGTTTAGTTCGGAATATTTTTTTATTAATTTTAGGTTTAGTTTTAGGTTTAGAATTTTTTTTAGTTTTTCTTGCTGATGATATATTTTTCTTTTTTAGATTTGATAAAGGATCTTTTTCAAATTGACAAAAATTCATAATATTTTAGTATACTATATTTAATATAATATTATCAATTTGTAATTAATTATATTTAGACCTTTATTCTTGGTTGTTCTTCATCATAATATTTATTCTCTTTATTATTAACTACCAATTTTCCATCTTCATTATATCTTGCTTTTAAAATCATTTTAACATCTTCTGGATCCATCTCATCTTTTACACAACAACAACAACCACACTTACGAAACATATTACGAAGTGAAGTACAACAACTATTAATAGAACGATAACAACAACATTCTCTTGGACAAAATCTTACTTTATCACCTTTAGTTTGATCCATGATTTTGTCATAATTTTCTTGTAAACGATCTAATAAGATCATATCACCCTTCCATATATTTTCAATTTCTTCTACATTTAAATTTTTGATTCGTCTTTCTTCAACTAATTCATTCATTCTAGTCATCATTTCCATTTTTAAGGTTGTCATCTTATTTTGAGAACTTTCGTATAATTTAATATCAAAATTTCTTCTATTAACCATCTTAATATTTTTTAAATCTTGAAGCAAATATTTTTTCCAATAATCATATAATTGCATCTGAGTTAATAATTGTTGAACTTGTAATTCAGGAAAAATAGATTTAGTTCGTGTCTGCTTCCATTCTTCTAAAAATTTCTCATATCTTTCTTTAGCCTCTTTTTTTTCTTCTGCTTTTAATTTTTGAATATTTTCTTTCATTTGTTTATCATCGGAATCATTTGGTGCTTCAATTTGGCCATCTCTTTTTTGACGCGTTATACTATACATTTGTCCAAAAATTTTATTACAGATACATAAATAAATTTTACAACTTTCCTGATATGGCATCTCTAAAGTTAAAATACCTGATCTAACTTCTTCCATACTATCTTGAATTTTTAAAAATTTAAAAATTGCTAGTGATAAAGCAATTAAAAAACCAAATGTAATTGTTACAATATTAAATAAAAGAGTTATATCATCACTAAATGTTACATTAGCACGTAAAGATTCTAAAAATGTAATAATAGATGACATTGTTATAAGCATAATATTAACTGCAATATTCCACCAACTATAAGAATCATATTGATAACGAAGAATTGTCATCATTGTATGAATTTCTTTATTAAATTTAACAACTTGCCCAATTAAATGTTTATAAGAATAATATAAATCATCTAATTTTTCTTCATTATCTATTATAATATTTGAATCTTCTTCGTAATCTTCGTAATCTTCGTTATCTTCGTTATATTCGTTATCTTCGTTATATTCGTTATCTTCGTTATCTTCGTTATATTCGTTATATTCGTTATCTTCGTTATCTTCGTTATTTTGGGAAACAGTTTCTTCTTTTATTTGTGTTATTTGTAAATTATCATCTTCATGTTCGACCTCTTTTGGGGGTTCTTTATTTTCTTTTTGAGACATATTTAATTGTATTACTTATATTTAATCTTACTAACTTATTATCTTTATATATTTGAAATATTAAAAACATAAATCATATTAATATATTAATATATTATATAAAATGCCAGTAGCAAATATTAATAATATTCGGAATATGATTGACGGAGCCCAGAATTTTAATACTATTAGAAATAATCTTCAACGTGAATTAGGTTTATGTAATCATACTGATTGGCTCAGATTAAAAAATTTACGTAGTGAAATAAGACAAAAAATCAATTGGATACAGGTTGAAATAAGACTTAATAGTTTACGAGAACCCCCAGTTCAAAATGATAATCTTGAGGCCGAAATAGTTGTTTTAAACCAAGTTATTCAAAGTATTAATCAAATATTACCTGCTATCTCTACTGAAGCAATTAATAGAGCAATATCACCTCTTGTTGCAAGAGGGGCTTTAAGACAAAATATTACTGGAATAATTAATAAAACTCTTGGGCTAGAGGAGGATAATAATAATAATAATGAAGAAGAAGTTAATGAACAATATGCTGAGTTACAAAGAAGATTTGATGAACTTGCCAACAGTATTCCTGATGCTCCTAGGGGTAATAATAATAATATGGCTGCTGCTATCAACCGTCTTCCTGCTGTTCCTAGAAATAATAATAATAATGAAGAAGAAACAAATTCAGAAATAGATACAGATGATTTAGAAAGAAGACTTCAAAGATTAAGAGAAATTGGAGGTAAAAAAATAAGAAAGCATAAAGGTATTCATCAAAGTGGTGGAAGATCGGGAAAACTTAAAAAAGGATATAAATATTCTGGTAAAAGATTAAAAAATGGAAAACCACAAATTGTTAAATGTAAATTTAAAAAATGTTAAATGCGTTTCTAAAATAAGTTTTTAATTATATAATAATTTAAATGAAAAGTCTAATCAATCCATTTGAATTATTAGGAATTAATGAAAAATCTACTTTAAAAGATGCCAGAAAAGCATATTACAATATTGCTTTACTATGTCATCCTGATATGGGTGGAGACGAACATAGTATGCGAACATTAGTTAATGCTTATAATTTTGTTGAAGAACAATTAAAACATGCTAGAACTGTAAATAAAGATATAAGTGAAAAGTTAGAGGAAGAATTTAATGAGTTTAATGAAAAAGTTAAAGCAGAAATTCCATTGATAAGAGATTTATTTGATTTAGTACACGATGATTTTCATAAAAAATTTAATCAACAATTTGAAGATGATCAAAAAAATAGATTTGAAGAATTTACTGGAAATCCATTTGAAGTTGGATACAGTCATTTAATGGATAATGATAAAAGAGATGAAGATGAAAAAATGCCTATTACAAATAATGTATTTAGTAAGGAAATTATTGTTTATGAAGAACCAAATATATTACCTATTACTTATGGAAATCATTTTCGTTTAGATATAAGTGATATTAATGATTTTTCAGAATTAGAAGGAAAATTACAAATGAATGATTATGTTCTAGCACATAGAGAGTTAGAAAATCCCCCAACATCAATAAAAGCAAAATTGGATGAACCAATTAAAGATTTTGATAAATTGCTTGAAATGAGAATGAAAGAAAGAGAAGATTTATATCATAATATTACCCATAAAGATATTAAACTAAATATTTAATTTTTCTTTTTTCTTTTTTATATATTAAAATTAAAAGTGAACTTCATTTTAAAAATAATATAAATAATTTTAAAATGAGTTCTCAAATCCCCCAAACTCCAGATGATGCTACTTATAGTTTACCTAAAGCTATATTTTCTACATTAACTTATTCGTATTTTTTTCTAGTATTTCTAATGCTTGGTGCATTTCAATTGAATCTTTCTCATCATTTTTCAAGTGTAAAAGATTCCGTTATTTTCGATTTGTCTGTTGATTTTGGAAAAGTTGATAAATCTTCCCCATTAGATGATACGGTATCACGGGTTGTAGTGAATATATTAATGCTTGGTATTTTTGCTTTACATCATTCCGTATTTGCTAGAAGAACTATCAAAGATATTCTTATTAATAAATTATATATTCCAGCAGATATTGAGCGAACTATTTATGTATTAGTTGCTAGTGTTTTAGCACATGTCTCAATGGTATATTGGAATACATATCCTGAAGAAAAAACATTATGGGGAAAAAACGATAGTGATTTTGTTACTTATTTAGGTGTGATGTTTGGCATGTTGTTTGTTCTTTCATCTACTTTTATGATTGACCATTTTGATCTTTTTGGATTACGTCAAGGCCTCCATCTTTGGCCTACTAATAACGAATTGAAAACAATTGGTTTTTATAAAGTAATCCGTCATCCAATTATGACTGGATTTTTAATTATGTTTTGGTGTCGACCAGTTCTAACATTTTCGAGTCTTCAGTGGAATTTACTAACTACTGGATATATTTTAATTGGAACTACAATTGAAGAGTATTGTCTAATTCAAGAAATTGGAGAACCTTATGTAGAATATAAAAGTCAAACAAGTGGATTATTTCCAGGATGTCCTTTCGGGATTCCAATGAAAATGGCTAGACGATTAATGTAAATAATTTATATTTTAACATATTTATCAAATAATATGCAATTAATTAAAGATATTCAACATTATAACAAATTATAACCAGTCCCTAATATAATTAACTTTTTTCCGTGACTTTTCAGTCAAAAATAAAATCCGTGACTTCTCAGTCAACATCATCGAGACTTTTCAGTCAAAATCCATAGTCTAATTTCTGTTTTTTGGGGGCAGGATATATAAATCCAATATAATCTTCTTCTTCCCATTCACGGGTGTCTCGCTTTCGATTTCCCTTGTTCCACTTTTCTCGGTATTCGGTTATATCAGCATGATCCTTCCTCATTTCTTCTGATTTCTCGATCGCAATTTCAACATTTTGTCTCCACAAACTAGACTTGCGTTCCTTTGCTGGCTTGGTAATAATCCAGTAATTTCTTTTCTTATGACGAAAACTTTCACGATATTCATAAAAACATTGTTTATTATTCCAAACTTCTCCTTTACGAAATTTTCTTCGGATCTCTTCGGTGTCATCATTTATATTGATTTGCCAATAATACTCAGCATTTCGATTTCGTGGTGAATCTTTCTTGTATTTTTTGTATGAAAAATGAGAACCATCGTCCTGTTTATTTACTATTTCATGCATTTCATACTCATCTTCTCTGCGAAGTATTCGAATATTTCCTCTCGCTTCAATCTTATATTTGTGGGAATTAAGCAATTCTTCGTAATTCATTTTGATAGATAATTGTTTTAAAATAAATATGAAGAAAATCGTATATTGATATCTGATATCGATTTTAATATATGTTTTTTCAAGTTTTTTTGTTTTTTTTCTTATAATCTTCGATGGCGGATTTAAGTCTAATAATACGTCTTAACATTTTATAATATTACTATAAAATAATAATCTCAATTTTATATTTAATAAAAATTGAATTTAATACAAATTTATAAAATATGATTTCTGCTAAATCTTTTAATATTATAAAACTATCCCGAAAACCTCTTGTCTATGTTAAAGATAGTACAAGACTAAATGGTGGAAAAGGATTATTTGCTAAAGAAGACATTCCTGCTAATCACCCAGTTGTTATCTATTATGGTAAAAGAACAAATTCAGATGAAATTTTTCAAGCATATGAGGA
>Ga0315316_10001510_pt1 | contig 16383 bp, 25 predicted proteins | sample M160m3416metaG_FD_203702 | JGI IMG/M metagenome (GOLD analysis project Ga0315316, IMG submission 203702) | Ammonia-oxidizing marine archaeal communities from Monterey Bay, California, United States - M1 60m 3416 | ecosystem: Environmental > Aquatic > Marine > Intertidal zone | place: USA... | reverse complement strand
AACCCCTTTAGATAAGCTTTGCAGGCTCACGCATAACCGCTCTGCCACGTCACCGCAATAAAAAAAACTAATGTTTACAATTAAACTCTTTACCTAAACTTTGCCTGATGTTTTAGATGCCAATTTGACATCTTCTGCTTTGACTGTTTTTCTACCTGCATGTTTACTCATGTCTACGGCATTTTTGGCAATCTCTGTTGCAATGTCTTCTAGCAATCTTCTTAGTTCATCTGCTGATTCATCGCTGACTCTCTCTGCACCAGCCTTTTTCAAAATTCTATACATTGCTGAAATTCCCAAATCAGATGTTTTCATATTATTATGAGGAAAATTGGCGATAAAATACTTTTAGTGAAAAAATCTAACATATGACATGAGCTGGATTTATGATTCACATATTCATCTCTCAGATCCTGAATACAAATCTAATATTGATACAATTCTGAATTACATGAATTTGTTAAAAATTAAAGCATGTTGTGTTTCAATGGATCTTGAAACTTCCAACGAAACAATGAATCTACATGAAAAATCAAAAAATGTCCTATCATTCATTGGAATTCATCCTGAAATGGCTCAAAAAGAATCTGAACCAGTTTATGATTTGATTGAAGAAAATCATGAAATTATTACTGGAATTGGAGAAATTGGATTGGATAGAACTTACATAGACTCTGAAGATGAATGGAATATTCAGAAAGAAGTATTCTCAAAACAATTATCTTTGGCAGAGAAATTTAATAAACCAGTTTCAATTCATTCAAGAAAAACTTTGACTGATATTTTTGAAATCTTACCTTCCTACAAAATTCCTGGAATTTTATTACATTGGTTTGATGGAAATAAATCTCAATTGAAAACTGCTATGGATAATCAATATTATGTATCATATGGTCCTCTATTGGTTTATGCAAATGATAAACAAGTATTACTAACAAAAACAGATCCTGCTCAACTTTTAGTTGAAACTGATGGCCCTGTAAAATTCTCTCATTGTTTTGAATACAAAACTACAGAAATTATGTTTATTCAAAGCGTAATATTTTGTGCCTCAAAAATCCTTCATACATCGTATGAAAGTTTACTCACAAAAATTGAAGATAATTCAAAGAGATTTCTAGGAATTTGATGGTACATATATAAAAAACTAAAAATTCAAACTGATAGTGGATAGAATAAAACGTATTTCAAATGAAGTTATGAATGAATATTCTGAACGTTTTGGAACTGACTTTTCAATTAACAAACAATTATTGAATGAAATTTCTATCGTTCGTTCCAAAGGTCTAAAAAACAAAATTGCTGGTTATATCACAAAAATACTTCAGCGAAAAGCTAAATTTGAAGAAAGAAAACAAATGTTGATTGATAATGAAAAGAAATCTCAAGAGCGTAAACAATCAAGAACTAAAAAATCTGAAGTAGAATCTAACGAAGATACACCATCTAATCAAATTGTCGATGGTACTGAAGATCCTCACGTAGATGAAGGAATAAAATCTGTTATTGAAGATCCTTCAGCAAAAGAAGAATCTATGGTAGAAGAAAAATCGATTGCTGAAGAAATAGTTGATGAATCCAAATAACAAAATAAATTAATTCACCAAAAATAATCGATAATTATGATTACTGTTAATTTTACGGGTGGTGCACGAAAGTCTTTTCAAACTAATTCTATAGAAATAACACAAAATGTTGATACTATTTCTGAACTCATAACATATCTTATTTCACAAAAACCCAGAAATACTCCTGACTTTGATGGAAAAAATTTATTGATTGCAGTAAATGGAATTGATTCTTCAGCTCTTGATGGAAGTAATACTCAGTTAAAATTAAACGATGTTGTAAATATAATCCCAATAATTCATGGTGGATCAATAACAAATGTAACATTTACAATAAAAAATCATCAAATTGGATTATTTGAAATAAACAAATCAAATTCAAATAAAGAATATCTCTTATTATTAAGAAAAAAATTTCCTAAATTACATTTACAAGCAATTTCATCTAAATTTATTCTTAATAAGGATCACGCAAAAAAAATTATTGGTATTTCACTAAATCAAAAATTGAATAATCAACTACTATCTGACAAAATTGAAACTGATCTGCTTTTAAGATTTTCAAACACTACTCAAATTAGCGATGCCATAAAAAATGTAGGATTATCAAAATCTAAAAATTTTATTTTAATATCAATTGGAAATAAATCTAATATGGAAAAATTACATAAAATAATATCTAATGATTTAGATACTTTATTCAAAAAAAATAACTCTGTTTTTCTTCAAAAATATTTTAAAATAACTTCTCATACACTGGATTCAATTGAATCTAAATCTCCTCTAATTGATCTACTTGTTGAGAAAGCTTCTATACTAATCTAGTTCAACACGTTTTTCTTTATCTACACTTAGAATAGTATCTGGTGGAATTATACTAATTCCTGTTTTGTTTCTTAATACTTGAATAATTATTTCCCAATCTGAATTTTCTAATGATACTTTATTTGATAATGAATCTGCAATCTTAGAAATAATATCTTTAGTATGTAGTGATGATTGTCGTTTCTCTACTGTAATTCTGTATGTATCACTTTTTTTAATAATATGAGATAAATTCATAACTATATACTTAATTTCATCTAATTTTGATTCACATTCTCCTTGTATGGGAATAATTCTTGAACAATATTTGATTAACCACGGTTCATCCTCAATAAGTTCTTTAAAACTATCTAAAACTTTCATATTATTCAGTCTAGTTTCTACTTCAATTATTCCTGAAAAAATAGTTTTTTCAACCGTCGCATCAATATCTCCGAATCTCTCTAAACTATTCTGTATTTCCAAAATGGCTGGTTCTTCAAGATTTCTTTGACATGTAATAATTAAATTCATAATACACTCTCAATTTCATTTTTGGAAATAGAACCTTCTCTAATAATTTCCAATTCATTCTTTGTACAATCAATAATGGTTGATTCACCTGAACCTTTAATTTTTCCACCATCTACTAGCATATCAATTTCTGATAATCTTTGTTTACATTCAGCAAAATCTAAAATTGATTTTTCACCTGAAATATTTGCACTTGTTCCAATAATCAGTTTACATTGTTTTAGAATGGCTAATATGCATATATTGTTAGGAACTCTTACAGCTAGTTTTCCATTATTTTCAATTTGCTTGGTTATTTCTTTTCTGATTGGAAGTAACATTGTTACCTGTCCTGGCCAAAATCGCTCTGAAATTTTTTCTGCATCTGAATTAAATTCTACAATATTCTTTAATTCACTCTTTGAAAAACCTAAAATTGGAAATTTTTTTTCATTATTTCTTTTTTTTATACTGTAAATTCTTGAAATGCTATCTTTATTGAAAGGATTACAGCCTATTCCATAAACTGTATCTGTTGGAAATGCGATAATTTGACCTTTTTCATATGCTTCTACAATTTGATTTATTCCATCATTATTACATGCAACTATATTCACATTAGAAAGTTAATCTTCACAAATAATTATGTTGTTTGATTTTTCTAAATTGTTAAACCAAAATTATCAGTAAATTCAGAAAATCTTCTATACTCTCTTAAGAAATCTTTTCCACTCATGCTAATTCTATATTTGGAGGCTCTCTTTGAATCCACTTGTTCTAATAATCCCTGTGATACCAAATTTGTTAAAATCCTAGAGATTCTACTGTGAGAAATATTTGCTTTCTGAATTAGATTTGTAATTGATGCACCATTTTGATCTATTGTGAGCTCTTCAGCAGCATCCAAAATATCCCCAACAATTTGAATCTGTTTTCGATAGACGCCCATTTAACAAATTATTACTTAATCTCGCTATGATCTTATCCCGTCTATTGAATAAACAAAGTGAGTAAACTTTTTTGACTTTGAAATTTTTTGTGTCTATTTTCCAAATCCTTCTTCTTCATCTTCATCCAAATTGTCAAATTTCATTTTTCTTAATGGTAATCTTGAGATTGGTATGAATAATGAAATTAATCCAGATATTTTCAACAAAATTGAAGTTGAATAAAGAATTGATTCTGGGAAAACTAATGAATACCATGCAATGAATTCTCCAAATGCTAATAATGAAAGACCAATTCCAACTGCTAATGCACCTTTCTGTTTTCCTTCCAAAAATGAAACAAATGTCTCAATTGCACCGTATACAAGTAAAATAAATGAAAATGATCTAATGATATGTTCTATATTCATTGATGATAAGAAAAATAACGGAAAAACTCCAACTGATCTAAAATATCGTGATTTTGGAAAAAATGATTTTATTGTATGTGAAAATGCAATGAAAAAATAACCAATTGTTTGTATTCCTAAACCTAGCGCTTGTAATCCTCTATTAATTTTTCCCTCCTGAAGAAATACATCATCAATCACATATCCTACCCAAATAATTCCAAATCCAATTCCAATTGCTAAAAATGCAATTGTTAATCTAAATAAAACTGGACTCCCAGTATTTTTGTAACCGATATATGCAAAAATACCAATTATGATTCCAACAATGAAACCTATGAGATTCAAAATATTTTCTAGCAAAAACTCCATTTAATTAACTGCCAATTCCTAAATTAATTAAGTCTTGTAGAAAATTGATTCATAAAATGATTAATTTCATTCAGTCTTCCCATTCATCTAAAGTACCAGCTGCCTCTCCTTCTGTACTTCCAGTATAATCTCCTAGAATATCTGAATATTTTGCCTCATTATGTGCTACAAATCTTACATATTCTCCATAACTCATATCCAAATCACATTTCCCACATTTTACATATGAAAAATCTGGAGCTAATTCTGCTTCTTTTTTGCATTTAGGACATTTGATTTTCACAATCTAATTTTATTCATTGACTATTATTGCTTTTATTAATAAGAGATAAATTGAAATAAAATTTCCTTATGTTATTGAGTAAAATATGTACAAAATGTAAACAAGAAATTCCGGAGACTCAAGAGCTTGAGTCTCAAGCAGAAAAATATCCAATTTGTCCTAAATGTTGGGATGAATGGAAAGAGATGAAAATTATGGTAATTAATGAAATGCATCTTGATTTATCTCTCTCTGATCATCGTAAGGTTCTTAGAAAACACGAAAAAATATTTGCTGGAGTAATGACTCCTGAGGGAGATTATGTTGATTTTACAAATGAGGATAATAGAAATCCAGAAGAAAAATCAGCCTAGAAATTAAAAAGCATTCTAGCAGAATCAGGTGTCAACAAAATCATCTTTCTTTTTGATTCTTCATCCAATCGATCAAAAACTGTTTTAATTGATAATATCAAAATTTTCTGCTTTTCTTTATCAACTTGTAAAAATATCTCAAAAATAGCATCTAAATTAAAAAGAATAATCTTCTCAGGTGATTCTAAAATATGCTTAAAATAATTTGAAAACATATCTTCTCTATTTTCATTATTAATTGTCGCAAGTATTTCCAGCCATGTTCTAAATAATTTTGAGAAATTGGGAAATGGAATGGTTGGACCTGCATTTAATGCATTAATTATGATCTCTGCTTTCTCATCGCTATTTTTTGAAAAAAATTCAGTCATTCTTTTTTTAAGAATTGGTGTTCTTAGAAAATCTGGTAAACTGGCTAGATTTACGATAATGTTTCCTGCAAAATTCGGTTCTGACACATTATGAATTTTAAAGACTCGATATTAACCGTAATGCACTTTAGCTTAAATATGTGATTTGAAACTTTGTGTTATGGGTGCTACAGTTGTTGTTGGTGGCTTTTTTGGAGATGAAGGTAAAGGCAAAATCATATCTTATCTGGCGCAAAAAGATACACCATCTATAGTTGTAAGAGGTGGCGCTGGTCCAAATGCTGGTCACACTATCAAAGATGGAGATACAACCTTCAAAGTTAGAATGCTTCCAAGTGGTTTTTTGAATAAAAGTTCTAGAGTAATGATTGGTCCTGGTGTAGTTGTTAACCCTGAAGTTTTTCTTAAAGAAATTAATGATTTTGGAACTGATGGAAGATCATTTCTTGATAATAATTGTGGAATCATTGAACAACATCATCTTGATGCCGATTCAAAAGGAAGATTAAAAGAAAAAATTGGCAGCACCGGTTCTGGTACAGGTCCTGCAAATGCAGAACGTGCAATGAGAACTCTTAAGATGGCTAAAGAAATTGAATCATTACAAAAATATCTTGTTGATGTTCCTCTAGAAATTAACACTGCTTTAGATAAAAATGAAAATGTACTAATAGAAGGAACTCAAGGTACACATCTATCACTTTGGCATGGAACATATCCATTTGTTACAACTAAAGATGTTACTGCATCAGGAATTTGTGCTGATGTAGGTGTTGGTCCAAAAAGAATTGATGACATTATTGTTGTCTTCAAATCATATCTTACTAGGGTTGGTACTGGTCCAATGGCTGGAGAACTAAGTGCTGAAGAAACCTCTGAAAAAGGTTGGGAAGAGTTTGGAACTGTAACTGGTAGACTTAGGCGTGCAGCTGAGTTTGATTTTGAATTAGCTAGTCGCGCAATCATGCTTAGTAGTGCAAATCAAATATCAATTACAAAATTAGATGTAAGATTTCCTAACTGTGCAGGTGCACAGTCACTTGATCAATTAGATTCTGAATCAAAATCATTCATAAAAAACATTGAAGAAAAATTAGGCGTGCCTGTTACGCTCATTGGTACTGGTGCAGGCGTGAATGATGTAATTGATTTACGCACGTAATTTTTTTCAGTAAGCTTTAATTTAGAAATTTTTTCAAACTACAATACGATGGCAACATTACCAAACTATGTACAATTAGATTCACCTTTGGAATTTACTCGTTTAGTATGTGCATTGGAGCGTTCTCCACGTGTATCATTTCTTCATGAACATAATGGAAAAAAAGTATTATCGGTTCAAATGGACTTACTTAAAGAAAAACCTGTAATCTATTTCACTCCAATTGAAAATATTGGTCACTATCTTTGTTATGGATTTAATTCTGGTCAGGAAAAACTTGAACTTGCAGATACTACATTAGATAATTCTAAACTTTATTCTCCAATAATTAAAATAAAATCTTTACCTGCATCTCTGAAACCTGATATTGAAGCTTCAAAAGAAAAATATAATCCGATTGAACTTGAAGATCTTTCTAGTTTGGCCAAACTAAGCTTTGGTTATGAGGAAGCACAATTTCCATTATTTGCATTCAAGCAGAAGGATAAATGGTTCTTAGGCGTTTTTCTTAACTTTAATGAAGATGGACCATCATATTTCTGTCATGTTAGTTTGAATGAGGAACCAACAAAACCATTTTTGAAATACACAACCTCTAAAAACTCTGAACCAGAATTTGTAACTCATACTGGTGAACATGGTTATTCTTACATCAAAATAATAAAGTTAAAAGACTCACATCCATTGGTCGATTATGACCAAATTCAGTGATAGAATAAAAAAATCCGCAAAAACATCTCCGATCATTTTAGCAAATGATTATGATCCAAAAACACCGAACATTGAATCAAAGACACTAAGAAATATCAAAATTCTAAACGATTACTTATGTGGAATAAAAATTAATTTCCACCTTCTTTTACAATTAGATAAAAAACAAATCTTAAAAATTAATAAAACTGCACACAATTCTGGATTACAATGTATTGCTGATATAAAACTAAATGATATAGGAAATACAAATTCCATTACTGCTGAAAATTTATGGAATATGGGATTTGATGCTGTAATTGTTAATCCGATTATGGGTAAAAAAAGTCTAAAAAATTTAGTAGAATTATCTCATAAGAAAAACAAAGGAGTAATTTCATTATGTCATATGAGTGCACCAGAAGCAAAGTTATCATATGAATTAGAAATTAAAAATCATTCAAAGAAACAACAACTGTACCAATTATTCTTGGATTGGGCACTCTCTAGCCATGTAGATGGAATAATTGTTGGTGCTACTTATCCAAAAATAATATCATATTGTAAGAAATCTTCACGTGGAAAATTCTCACTTTTCTCCCCTGGGATAGGCACACAAGGTGGAAGTGCATCAAAAGCAAAAAAACTCGGTTCTGATTATCTTATTGTAGGTAGAACAATTCTTAATTCTAAAAATCCTGTCCAAACTACTAAAAACCTTCTTACTGATCTAATTCTTTAAAAATTCTTCAGATTTTCTTAAAAGATTTTTTGCATTTTTATATGTTATTTTCTTTAATGCATTATCAAAATCTAACCAAATAAAATCTAAATGTTCATGTGATAAAATAATATTCATAGTTTTTGTTTTTCCTAGAAAAAATATAACTTTTTTATGAATGTCTTGATTGTCGGCACGGAAATAATATTCAATCTCTTCTTTAAAACCTTCTAAAAATTCTACATCATTTATACCAGTTTCCTCATTAGTTTCTCTTATTGCAGTTTCATGTAATGTTTCACCTTCTTCTATCTTACCTTTTACAAAATCCCAATGTTTAGATGGATAATTTAATAACAAAAACATCCTTCTTTTATTATTGTTAAATAGAATAATTCCTGCAGATACTTCTTCTTTCATTTTATTTACCTACTCTTCGTTTTCTTTTCTGAAATATTCTTACTGCCCTCATTAAATCAATCTTCCTAAATTCTGGCCAAAAAATATCTAAAAATACTAATTCACTATATGCACTTTGCCATAGCAAAAATCCACTCATTCTTTTCTCTCCTGATGTTCTTAAGATCATATCTGGAGATGATTGTGGTAAATGTGATGTATACAAATTTGATTCTATCACTTCTTTATTTATTTTATCTGCATCTATTTCTCCATTCTTAATTTGTATCCCAATTTTTTTTACTGCATCTACTAATTCATTTTGTCCTCCATAAGCTATGGCAATATTCAAAAAATGTTTATCATAATTTTTGGTAACTTGATCCAGTTTACTAAGAATATCTTTAATTGACTGTGGCAATAATTGTATAGTTCCTATTGCTTTTACTCTCATTCTGTTTTTGTGTATTCTGGGATCGTTGTACAATTTTTCTAATCTCTTATGGATTAATTCATAGAGGTAATCCAATTCTTCATTTTTTCTATCTAGATTTTCTGCTGACAAAACATACAATGTGATAATTTTTATATCAAGTTCTTCACACCAATCTAGCAGATTTTCTACTGCATCTGCTCCTTTGAAATGACCTTTTTCTTGAATTGTTAGATTTCTTTTTGCCCATCTTCTATTTCCATCTAAAATAATTGCTATATGATTAGGCATATCTCCTTGTAAAATTTCATTTTCTAATCTCTTCGAATAGATTGAATAAAATCCTGAAAGATATAGTGCTGCGTCTTTTATTCCGTTAATAATTTGCCACCTTTTCTCCTGTATCTACGGAAAAGTAGTGTGGCTGATATCAGTGTTATTGCAGCACCAACTAACAGTGGTGGAATTAATGTAAATGAACTATCATTTGTAGTTAGTATATTTGTAAACTGTGCAACAGTTGGATAAATTGCTGCTAATACAATAATTCTCAAAACATCACTAATATGTTTTAATTTTCTATTCAACCAATTACTAATTAAAATCCCAGCTGAAATTGTTCCAAGTCCCATCCACAAAAATGGAAACAGCCCCTGAAGGAATTGTCCCAATATTACTTGATTTGATACTGATTGTATAAAATCTATTTCTGTTCCAAATAATTGTGGATCAATATTTGCAACACCGGCAGGAACTGATGCGAGAATTAAAATTGCTCCGGTTATTAGTGCAAATATTCTAATGAAGCCTGTAGGAGTCGCTTTAGTCCAATTAGACCATGATTTGTCCAAATCAAATGCACGAATTAAAAATGCACCTCCAAGAATACTAACTAAAACTGCAAAAATTTCTGCTGTATAACCTACCACTGTTCCAATACCTCCAATCAATAATAAAATTCCTGGAACTCCCAAAAAGAATTTTGAATATGTCTTATCATATATTGCTGTCTTCAAAAATTTTCCAAATACTGCATAGGAATGTTCAATAGTTCTACTTACTTGCATCACAACTCTTTGAACAGATACTACTGGTATGACATTTTGAATAACTGGAATTACCATCTCATCATCTTCTCCATCAGAAACAATAACTGCTCCATTTGCTGAAAATGTTTGTAAAATTGATTTTATCTCACTAACAATTTTTTCATCTGCTTGAACTCCTCTTTTATCTACTCCTGCAACAACTACAACTTCTACATTGTATCCTTTACTGACTAAATCTTCGTAAGTTTTTACAGCATAAAATATGGAATTTGAATCTGCATCTTCTGGATCCTCTAAAGCAAGTCTTTGTGCAGCATTAATGCATGAATCTCTGCCCACAACTGGAGTTGTAATTCCTGCTTTTTTACCAACATCATCATCTCTATCTACACAAATCACAAGTAATTTTGAAGCAACTGTAGATTCTATGTCTCTCTCTAATCTCTTATTTTCAGACATTATGACTATTCATTACAAAATTACTTTTTAATGATTTCCAACTAATGAATATAGTATTTTTTGTATTTACTCATGGTTTTGAAGAGTCAGCAATCTGACCATACTGGATATACTCCTCTTTCAATTTCTCTATATTATTCAGAATTTCAATTCTTTCTTTCTCCTCTCCTTCATTTTCAATTAGATTTACCATCACCATTGTTTCTCTGATATACTCTCCAAATGCTTTCAGTGATAAAATTCGATTAACGTAAGTTTCTTGCCATTCTTCTGGTGCACCGCTCGATTTCAATTCTATTAGTAATGCATTATTTTGTGATGAACCTGCTTTTGCTATTTTATCATAACCACTAATTTCAATTTCTCCATCCATAAATTTATCAAATGATTCACTGATTGAGTTTGAAATTATCTTATGTCTATCAACAATACCTGCATCATGATTTTCAAAATCTGTTACTACAATTGTCATTTCTGTATTTGTTGTATTATTTCCTATCCAAACCGAAAAACTTGCAATTGTAATTGCAATCAATATAATTACTGTAATTATGACTCCTCGTTTAGAACTCATATTATTCTTGATATCCTTGATCATATAATACTGATCTAATTTGTTCAAATTTACACCATTTTTTTAAAAAAACTCAATATTTTTGATCAATTTTGAAAAATTCTAAATTAGTTTATAAAAAAGATTCTTCACTTCTAGCCTAAAGTGAAATAATATTCACATTCTCTTTTCAAATAGAAGATTGTCTTGGGTTTCTTATATGACTGAAGCATATTGCGTAAAATGCAGACAAAAGAGAGAAATTCAAAATGCAGAAGAGACTAAATTAAAAAATGGACGTCCAGCTGTAAAAGGCACGTGTGGCGAATGCGGAACTAAAGTTTTCCGAATAGGTAAACCTTAGACACCCTTTTTCCTTTTTCTAACTAAACCCATATAGGGGATTAACTAGAATTAGTTATGACAAAAGCCGATTATGAGAATCTACTAAAAAGAATTGAAAAAAATATCTCAAATACGTCTTCGTCTGGTAAACGTTTTGAATTGCCACCAATTGATATTACTTGGGAAGGAAAAAAAACAATTCTTAGAAACTTTGCAGATTTTCCAAAAGCACTTAGAAGAGAGCCTAACATAATCTTACAATATTTATCAAAAGAATTTGCAGTACCTGCCGACAGAGTAGGTGATAAAGCAATATTTGTTGGTAAACGTGATCCTGATGATTTTACTAGACTATTTGGAATATACTTGAAAGATTATGTTGAATGCCCAACATGTCAAAGTCCTGATACTAAAGTAGAAAGAGAAAATAGGATTTCTTTTCTAATTTGTGAGGCATGTGGAGCAAAGTCTACAATTAAAGGTAAATATGCATAATGCTTTTTTCTACAAAAGTTATTAGCGCAAGTGGAAATATAATGTTAAATATTTGTGATCCTGAATTAGTTGACAAAACTTTTCAGAATGGAAATACAAAAATAAAAATTAAATCAAATTATTATGCTGAAAGAGATGTTAATGAAAACGAAGCAAAAAATTTACTAGAACGATGCACCTCTATCAATATGGTTGGTGAAAAAACAATTTCATTAGCAACAAGTTTAGGAATTGGTTCTGAAAAAAGTGTAAAACGAATAGAAGGCATTCCGTTTTTACTAGTTTTTAAGATGTAACACCACAATTATATACAAAATTTACATATCTTTTACGTGGGAAAACGTAAAGTACTCAATGAAAGTGCATTAAAAGAGATTAGGTTAGCTGAAGAAGGTGAGATGTACGGTAGAGTTATCAAACTTCTAGGAAGTGATCAAGTTCTTGTTAAATGCACTGATGATATTACTAGAAGAGGACGAATTCGTGGTAAATTAAAACGAAGAATTTGGATTAGAGATAACGATGTTGTTGTAATTGCACCATGGGATTTTAAACAAGATGAACGTGGAGATATAGTTTGGAGATTTACATTACCTCAAGTAGATTGGTTAAAAGATAATGATCATATACCAAAAGATTTTTGATTTTAGAAATGATTTTTTATTTGTATATATGATATAAGATATGTCCAAAAATTCTGAAAAAAAAATTGAATTAAAGATAAAATCTAAACTCGAACAAAAAAAGAAAAAGAAGACATTGGATGATGGATTTAAAAAAAATAAAGTAGTAAATGAGGTCCTAGATAAAATCACTATCCTGCAACTTTATGATCTTATCACTTCTAAAATAATCTCTTATGTGAATGGAGTTGTAAAAGCAGGAAAAGAATCTGTTGTATTCTGGGCAAAAGATCCTGAAGATAATGATATTGCATTGAAAATCTATCTAGTTACTACCTCCAATTTCAAAAAAAGAAGTCAATATGTTACAGGAGATCCTAGATTTACTAGTATCAAAAAAGGAACAAAAAATCTGGTTTATTTATGGGCTAGAAAAGAATTTAAAAATATTTCAAAATGTTATGATTGTGGAATCTCTGTAGTAAAGCCTAGACATGTCTCAAAGAATATTCTGATTATGGACTTTGAAGGTTATGATGGAAAACCTGAAAACACTCTATTAGAATCTGAAGTTGATGAAAATGATTATCGTCAATCTATTACTTTGATTTCAGATTTATTCAAAAAAGCAAAATTAGTCCATGGTGACTTCTCAGAATATAATATATTCAAAACTAAAAATGGTTTAAAATTGTTTGATCTTGGATCTGCAGTTGATACAACACATCCAAATACAATGAATTTTCTAAAAAGAGACATTAATAACATAACTAACTTCTTTGTAAAACGAGGATTAACAGTTGAAAACCCTGCTGACATTCTTGAAAGGATAACAAAATGAGCTTTGAAAAATTAATCAGAATTCCAATAGAAAGAATTGGTGTAATTATAGGAAAATCTGGAAAAACTAAACGTCAAATCGAAAAAAAATGTCATGTTGATTTGAATATTGATAGTGAAACTGGTGAAGTAATGATTACTAGTGACAAAATTGATGGAGACATAAGTCCATTCAAGGCAGTTGAAATTGTTTCTGCCATGGGTAGAGGTTTTTCGCCAGAAAATTCATTACGACTTTTACATGGAGAAAATAGTCTACATGTTATTGATTTACGTGAATTTGGCGGCAAGTCTCCTGATCAAATTGAACGTATTAAAGGAAGAATTATTGGTGAAAATGGAACAGCTAGATTAAACATGGAAAATTTGACTGGTGCAACAATTTCTGTTTATGGTAGAACTGTTGGTATAATTGGAGAACCAAATCAATTGCGTTTAGCAGTTGACGCAATAGCATCATTATGTAGTGGAAGCATGCATGGTCCTGTTTATAGTAAACTAGAAGCTGCTAGAAGACGAGAAAAAGCTGATAAAGCATTATTGTGGGAAAATCAAGATGTCTTCTAAGGAACAATTTAATCAAATTTCTCCTAGTGAGTTTTTTTATCGTAATCGTGATCTTGCAGGATTTAGTAATCCTACTCGTTCATTATACACTGCAGTACGTGAATTTGTTGAAAACTCTCTTGATGCATGTGATCATAGTGGAATTTTACCTAACATCCACATGACCATTAAAGCAGTAGATCCTGAAAAACCTGACCCAAAACAGTATATCTTAACTGTAAAAGATAATGGTCCTGGCATTCCTTCAAAACATGTACCTCTTGCATTTGGAACTGTTTTGTATGGTTCAAAATTTGGTTTGAAACAGGCTCGTGGAATGTTCGGTTTAGGTGCAACAATGGCAATTCTTTATGGACAAATCACAACTAACAAACCTGTAAAAGTTAAAAGTAATGCAGACGGAAAAACCCGTTTTGATTATGAAATGAAACTTGATATTCAAAAAAATAAACCAGTCATAATGAAAAAACAGGAAACATCTAGTACGGAACAAGGACTAAGCGTGAGTATCTATTTAGATGGTGATTATTCAAAAGCAGGTACAAAAATTCGTGATTATGTTTATCAAACTTCGTTGATTACTCCATATGCCACTATCTCTTTTGATGATCCTAAGGGCGAGAAATTTCATCACAAAGCCATTATTCGTTCAATGCCTCCTGCTCCGACAATCATTGCACCTCATCCTTATGGAATTGATGTTGAAACAATTCGTCGAATGCTTGTTGATACACATTATCAAATTCCAAATGTTGATGATAAAATGATTGAAAAAATTAGAAAAGAACTTGGAATGTCAAAAAAGAAATTCACATATAATGAAATAATGAAAAAGACTGAGAAAAAATGGAAATCACTTACAAGACCTGTACGTGTTGTTATATCACTAATGTCATTTCTTGAAGCAGATTTTGAAAAATTACAAAGAATTAGAATTGAAGATGTTGATCTCCGAAATAATAAAATAGTTTATTGGGATTATAGCGCTTCACAAACTCTTGTTGCAGACATGGATGTTGAAAGTTCTTATTACAAACAATTGGCAAATACTGTCCAAGGTGAGTCTCTAACTCACTTTTTAAATAAAAGATTTCAAAGAGTAGGTCCAACTGCGGCATTAGAATTCTGTAAATTTGCTAAGTTTAAACCAGAAACTAGAGTTGGGAATATGACTGATCAGGAATTAGTGAAATTGAGTGATGCATTACAAACATACGAAGGTTTTAGATCTCCTGATCCTACATGTTTGGCACCACTTGGAGCATCTCCACTTGAAAAAGGAATTGAGAGAAGATTTGAACCTGATTTTATGGCAGTAGTCCAAAGAACTGCATCTGCATATTCTGGATTCCCGTTTGTTATAGAAATGGGAATTGCATATGGGGGTAAAATTGAAACACGTGGTACTACTGTATACCGATTTGCAAATAGAATTCCATTATTATATGATGAAGGTAGTGATGTTGTACTAAAAGTTGTTAAAGATACCGATTGGAATCGTTACAAAGTGAAAAATGATTCTGCTCCTCTGATAATTGTTTCACACATTTGCTCAACTAGGGTACCATACAAAACAGTAGGAAAAGAGAATGTCGCAGATAGACCCGAAATTGAAAAAGAACTTCGTTTAGCACTTCAATTCTTATCAAGAAAACTATCTGGATACATGTCTAAAAAAGGCCAAGCTGAGATGGCAAAGAAACGTGCTAATTTATATACAAAATATTTGCCACTTGTTGCACAATTTTGTACTGAATTATCTGGAAATAAGAAAGAACCAAACTATAAAAAAATGATTAAAGAGGAGATTAGTATTGAAGAAAAAGCAAACTAAAAAAGATAAACTCAATAAATCAAAAGATCTAATAGAACTTCTCAAAAAACATGGTGCTCGAGTTTATGAGGATCTTGAAAATGGTGAATTTCCAAAATTTTCAATTCCAAATCGCTCAATTAGTAATATAATTTATGATAAGAAATTAAGACAATATGTACTTGGAACTAACACTTCATTAAGAAGTTCAAGAAATAGTTCACAATTACGTTCATTCACTCAACTTCTATGGCTTGCATTTTTTGCTAATAAATTGACACATGAAAAAAAATCATCCACTCTTCGAGATGTTTACTATTCTTCTCAAGCATTTGCAGTTGATTTTGAAGACCAAGGTGAGTCAGATAATATTATTGTTGATTTAGAAGCAGTCTTATCGCAACCTAGAGAAGACTTCTATGTTTTTCCTGAAGAGCGAAGTAGTATTTTTGGAGATTTAACAATAGAATATACAATTCCTGGCTATGAAGGAAAAACACAAAATCTTTCTAGTCATCCTGATGGATATGCAATTGGTCCAAGTATGACTTCTGCAGAGTTGGTTGATACTAGTGCTGAACTTGTAATTGCTATAGAAAAAGGTGGTTTGTTCACAAGATTTGTAGAAGAACAA
>Ga0315316_10001507_pt1 | contig 16394 bp, 2 predicted proteins | sample M160m3416metaG_FD_203702 | JGI IMG/M metagenome (GOLD analysis project Ga0315316, IMG submission 203702) | Ammonia-oxidizing marine archaeal communities from Monterey Bay, California, United States - M1 60m 3416 | ecosystem: Environmental > Aquatic > Marine > Intertidal zone | place: USA... | reverse complement strand
TGTATTATTTCTACCTGTTTGAACATTCGTTCCGGCCATAAAACCAAGAGCAACATTTTCAACACCTGTAACGTGAGTACTTGAACTACCTTTTAATGCTTCAAGTCCTATTGCTATTGAATTACCACCATCTAAATATTCAGCAGAACCATAACCTAATGCTACGGATTGTGTTGAATCTGAATCTAAACCTGCTCTATAACCTAAAAATACGTTGTAAGAACCTGTACCTATTTGTTGTGCTAAAGAGCCAACAATTACGCTATAACCACCTGTTTGTACCGCACTTGCCGATTGATGCCCTATAATTACTGAATCATCAGCAGAAGTAATCGCATCTCCGGCATAGTTTCCAATAACTACGTTCTTTTCTGCACCTGCAACAGAACCACCTAAAGCATCATAACCAATTGCTATGTTATCATTTTCTGTATCAAAACCATCCCCTGCACCATACCCTATTACAGTATTTCTACTTCCACTAGTAATTGTTGCACCTGCATTGTAGCCATTAGCGGTATTATTACTTCCTGTATTCAAACCACCTAAAGCATTGAAACCTATTGCTGAGTTATTATCTCCCGAACTTAATAATCCTAAAGTTCCTCTTCCAAAACCTGCGTTAAATTGTGAACCACTCATAGAACCGGAAGGACTACCCGCAACAAGAGAATTGCTAACTAGAGCCACGTCTGATAAATCACTAAGTTGAGAAGCACCGCCACCTGCTGCATCTTCCCAAGCAACACCGCTTCCTGTTGAAGTTAGGATTTGGCCGTCATTACCTTGCCCTCCATTTACTTTGAAGTTTTCAGCATCAACTAAACCGAAGAAAGAATCTTTAAACTTAAGAGATGAAGTACCTAAATCAACATCGTTATCGCTTGCCGGATATAATTGACCATCTGTAAGATAGACTTGGTAATCTCCACCTGCTTGTAAGCCTAGTCTATCTAATGAATACATATAATTTATTGCGCCTCTAATACTGTCACTAGCATTATAGAAGAAAATAGCAGCATTATTAACAGCGTTATTTGTAGCGTCTTTCTTAAAATTAATTCTTGAATATTGTTTATTTATATTTAAACCCGCACCATCCAAATTAACATCACTTGTGAATGTTTTATCACCTGTAAATGTTTGTGTACCTGCTAATGTAGCATCACCTGTATTAGTAGTGTAACTAAACGATTCTATTCTATCATTTATTGCAGCAGAAGTCATTAAAGAAGTATCGTTATCTGCAAATGATTCTGCACTTGTTTGTGCAGTAGTTAATGTAATACCATCAAATGTAAATCCTGTACCAATAGAAGGTGAAGTTAATGTTTTATTAGTGAGGGTTTGAGTACCTGTTAATGTAGCAACTGTTGAATCAATGTTCAATGTTGCACTACCACTTGTAGCACCACCACTAAGACCTGTACCTGCAACTACTGCTGTTATATCTCCTGAACCTGAACCAAAGTTTTGTGCTGCTATATAATCATAAACTGCATCACCATCAACTAAACCTGTATTACCATTTGCTACTGTACCTGCATCAGCCCATGCACCATCACCACGAAGATAAGTTGCTGTTTTACCTGCATAACTTACAGGTACTAATCCGGGTTTTCCTTCTGATGAAGCACCTGCGCCTTCAAATCTTGGAATGAATATATCCTTTGTACCACCTAATGTAGTTTTGACACCAACAGGAGTTTTAACCCCATTAGTACCTACATCACCCGTTGTATGAGTATCAGCCGTTGTACCTGCATAGCCTCTAACTGTTCCTGTTGTTGTATGTGCGGAAATACCTGTATAATATATTAATTCGTTTTCTATTAATAATAAACCTCTTGTTGGTAAATTACCTGAAGTACCTGAAGTTAATACTACATCACCGCTATCACCTAAGTTAGATTGTAATGTAGCAGTTAATTGTCCGTAATCACTTGTAAAAGCACTAACTTTATCGCCTGTTATTGCACTATCGGCTAATTCTGCTGTATCAATAGCAGCAGCACCTACCTTATCATTAGTAACTGCACCTGTACCTAATCTTGCTTCTGTAATAGCACCCGTTCCTATTCTTGAAGCAGGTAAAGTTCCTGATGTTAATTTATCAGCATTGATTCCTGATGCTAATTTATCGTTAGCAATAGAACCTGCTAACTGAGCGTTTGTGATTGTACCAGAACTAATCTGTCCTGCAATTGTATCTGCTGTAATAGTTCCACCTAATGATGTAGCAGAACCTGCAATCGTTATCGCACTATTTTCTAATTTAGCATTGGTAACAGCAGCATTTGCGATTCTAGCGATTGGTAAAGTTCCGGTTGTTAATTTAGAAGCATCTACCCCACTAGCAATATAAGTATTAGCAATAGTGCCTGTTAAAGCAGCAGAACCATCAAATGAATGTCCAAAGATAGTTCTAGCGGTTTCTAATGTATCTGCTGTATCTGCTTTACCTGTAACATCTCCTGTTAAACTACCTGTAATTGTTGTAGCCTTTAAGTTACCATAACTTGCTATTGTAACATTACCTGCTGTATCTCCTACATCATTTGTTTTAACAACAGCCCAAGTATCTGCTGATTCATCCCAGATAAAACCTACATTTTGTTCTGAGCCTCTTTCACCTATTATTCCTATATCAACAGCAGGAGTTCCTGATTGCCCATTAGCCATGTATATTAATGGGTCTTCAACACTTAATGTTGCAGTATTAACTGTAACTGTGTCTCCACCAACTGTCAAATTACCTGCTATTGTAATTGTATCATTTGCATCACCAAAAGTTACTGCTCCTCCTAAATTAGAGTTTAGCGCACTAAGTACATCAGTAGTTGTTGTAGTATTTGTATCAGTATTTGTATCAGTGGCAGCAATAGTTATGTTGTTAGCATCAGTATGTGTTAATGTAACATTAGAACCTGCTACAAACTTAATGTCCTGAGTGCCTGAACCTGCACCACTTTCTGTTAATCTTAATAATATATCATTTGAAGAATCAACAAAAGAAGTAGCATATTCATTTTGAGTATTAGTATTAGTGTCTGATTGATGAGTGTCAATCATACTATGGATGTCAGCAGGTGTAAATCTTCTAATATCAGTTACCGTTCCATTTGTTCTTTCTTGTGAAGTAACTGCTGAGACTTGGGTATTATACGCAGTTTCTACTTGTGAATTACTTAATTGAGTATTTGTATTAGTATCGGTAGGTTCCGCCCATGTTCCATCCTTCCTCAAGAATGTATCATTGTGAGTACCACTACCCGCAATAACAAGCCCTGCCGCGTATGAGTTGCCACTACCCATCGCACTATATGTCGTGTTAGTATCAGTCCAAGGTACATTAACATACATTTTACTGCTATCTAATTCAACAGGATAGTTTTTACCTGATTCAGTATAACCTATTTTAACTAATCCTAATGTACTACTTGAAGCAGTTGAATAGGTTGTATCGCTTTGATGAGTATCAATCATACTTTTAATATCAGAAGGAGCGTATCTTCTAATTCCTGTTTCTGTTCCATTTGTTTTTTCAGTAGAACTTACTTGACTAACTTGAGTGTTATATGCAGTCTCTACTTCTGAATTACTAAGTTGCGTATCTGTATCTGTATCAGTAGAAGAAATAGTTACAACACCATCTTCTTCTGCTAAAGTAATGTTACTACCTTTCTTTAATCTTAGTGTTTCAGTTGCAGTTAGAGTATTATTAGCAGCACCATTACCATTTGTATCTAATTCTATTGTTCTAAAAGTATTAGTATCTGTATTAGTGGTATAACTTGGATTGGCCCAAACTGCCGTTCCGTCTGATTGGTATTTTAAGAAATTGCCTGTAGCACCACCCGCAGGAATATGTTTGTTTCCTGCTGTTGTTGGATGAGTATAAACAGTATTGGGTGTATTAACTGAGCCACCTAGAGATATATCAGAACCGTTAATTGTTATACTACTATTAGTTAAAGCACTATTAGCAATGTTACTTAGAGTGTTATCACTTGCATCTATTGTTTTATTAGTTAATGTTTGAGCATCAGTTAATTGAACAATGTCGCTATTTGTTATAGAAGTAATCTTAGTTGCTGTTGCGGCATTACCGCTTGTTGATTGATTCCATGTTGGAGGACTTGTAGCGTTAGTTAGATTAATTGCAGAAGGTGTTCCCAAATTAGGAGTTGTTAATACTGCATTAGTAGCAGTTAATACACCACCAAGAGTAAGATTATTAGTTAAATCCCAAGTGTCATCTGATTCATCAAAGATAAGAGATGCTTGAGTTACACCATTACCACGATAAATACTTATTCCACTTGTAGCAGCAGTAGCAGTATCAGGAGAACCTTGTGTAGTATTTAATTGTAAAATGTTATCTTCAACTTCAACAGTAGCCGTATTAATTGTGCTTGTTGTTCCGCTAACTGTTAAATCTCCTGTTACTGTTAAATCTCCTGCCATAGTTACTGTAACATCGGTAGCATCACCAATCGTAACACTTTCAGTAATTTGGGGTAATCTTGCTGTTAAGTTTGCTACATTAACATCTATATCTGCACTAGAAGCAGCAGAACCCCAAGAAGGTAATCCTGATGCTAATTTTAATACTTGTCCATCAGTACCTTTTGCTAATCTAGCATAAGTACCATTTGCTGCTCTATAATATAAATCACCAGAAGCATCACTTCCTACATTTATTACAGGGCTTGTTAATGTTTTATTCGTTAATGTTTGTAAGCCTGTTAAGGTTACATCTCCACTACTTGCAGTAGCATTTGCCGCAATACCGCTAAGTTTTGTTTTTTCAGTAGCGGTATAAGAAGCAGTAACTAAGTTCCAACCACCTGTTCCTGTTGCTGATGCAGAATATACTTTATTACCATCATTAGTATCTACCCATAAATCACCAATAGATACAGCAGTAGGTGGGTCATCTGAACGGAAGGTTTGAGTTTTTGTCGCCCCATCTTCAAACTCTAAGGTTGTTGTAGCCGCATTTGCGTTTGTTAAACTAAGAGTTTTAGTATTACCACTAACTGATTTTGTTAATGTAATACTAGCATTCTTTACATCATCATCTCCTAATGTTGTAGAACCATCTGCCGCTTTAAGATTAGTTCCTAGTCTAGCACCAACAGTTGCATTATCAGCAGGTTTAGTGCTATTAGAATCTTGAATCTCATCATATTCTGTTTTAGTATTATCAAATATTACATCTGCATTACTAGGATTTTTAATTTTAATTCCTGTTCCACCATCATTAATCTCTAATTTACCAGAAGAATCTATTTCTAATGTTAAGTTAGAAGATAGTGCCTTACCTGCAATTGTTCTAGTTGTTGGCACTTTAGCATCTAAGGCTGTTTGTTGTGCAGTAGAAACAGGTTTAGCAGTATCAGCAGTATTATCTACATTTCCTAAACCTACATTAGCCTTGGTTGTACCTGCTCTAATTGTTGCTGTAGAATTGTTATCTACATTTCCTAAACCAACATCCGATTTACCTGCCGCAGTTAAAGTAGCCGCTTGAATAGTGGCTTGACTAACGTTTGTTACATTACCAAGTCCTACATTTGCTGCTGTTGTGCCTGCTCTTATTGTAGCAGTAGAATCATTATCAACATTACCAAGTCCTACATCTGCTTTTGCTAGTCCTAATGCTGCTTTAGCAACTGTAACTTCTTCCCAATTTCCTGTTCCTGTTCCTGTTGCTCTATACAATTTATTACTATCATTAGTGTCAACCCATAAATCTCCTGCTACTCTAGCACTAGGAGCATCATCCTGTTTAAAGACAGTAGTTTGAACTTCATTTAATACGTTAGATAAACCTACATCAGATTTAGTTGCTGCTGAAAGTATTGCCGTTTGTTTTGTTGCATCACTTGTATTATCCACATTTCCTAATCCTACATCTGCTTTAGTTGCAGCCGCTAAAGTGGCGGTTTGTATTGTAGATTGACTTACATTGGTTACGTTTCCTAATCCAACATCAGAAGAAGTAACCCCTGCTCTCATAGCAGCAGTTGTAATATTTTCTACGCTTCCTAAACCAACATCTGATTTAGTAGTATTAGAGTTTAATATAGTTGCGTCAGTTGCTTTAGTGCTTCCATCTTCTAATAGAATATTACCGCCAGAACCTAATGTTCCACCAACAGTAGCACCACTAGCAGGTAATGTAGTAAATACTCCACCTGTCCCGCTACCTCCACTAATTAATTCATTAGCAGTTATTTTATGTAATAGATTTTTAGCCTTTACTTTTCTTAATGCTCCTACATCATCATCATAAATGATTAAGAAATCACTTCCAATAGTTGTAGTTTGTGCAGTATCAATGTCTGTTGTTGGTAGAGCAAAACTTACCTTAGCCGTGTTTGCTGTAATTGCATTTGCTTGAGCAGTAGTTGCACCAACAGTTGCATTTGCTGCAATATTTGTAAGTTTAGTATTAGCCGTAGAATCTAAATCACCTAATCCGTTTAATCCTAAACTGCTTTTAGTTACATTTGAGTTTAATAAAGTGCTAAGAGAAGTTAAAGCAGTTCCACCTCTAGCAACAGGAAGAGTACCATCAGTAATTTTACTAGCGTTTAAGTCGGGTATATCAGTAGTCGCAAATGTTCCTGTACCAGATATTTTTGACTTTGCTAAAGTAGGAATATCTGCTTCAGCAAATGTTCCCGTAGAAGATATTTTGTCTTTGGCTATATCGTCTAATTTACTATTAGCAATTGAACCTGCAAGCATAGCATTTGTTACACCTGTTGCTTTAATCCTAATTGCATCTGAACTTATTTCTACCGAAGAATCATCTACATTTAGATTAATAGTATTTCCACTTTTAACTAATCCACTACCCGCAGTAATTTGACCTGCCCCAGAAAATTGTGTAAATGTTAAAGCAGTTGTTCCTACTGTTATAGTTCCTGTATTAGATAAAATCCATCCTGTATCAGCATTAACTGTTCCTTCTTCGACCCAAACATATAACCCGCCCGTTACATCAGCATTAGAATCTGCATCAGTTGCTCTAGTCCATGTGCTTGCATTACATAGATATATTCCATTTTGTGATGCTGTGCTTTGGTTTTTCACTAAAACTCTTTGATTTGCTGTAATTGCTATACCATCAATAGTTTGAGTTCCGCTTAAAGTAATGTTTGCAGTAGTAGCAACTCTTACAGAATCTTTAGTATCTAATCCTTGTTTAATTGAATCTGCATATGCCTTTGTTGCTATTGTGTTTGTATCAATTGCTGCATTTACTTCGCTATTCGTTAGTTGAGTATCAGTTAATTGTGCTGTATCTAAGTTAATAGCCCCTGTAATTGTAAGGTAGTCTGCCTTAGTCTTGATAGTATCTAAGTCTGTATTTGCACTAATAGTTAATCTATCTGCTTTAGTTTTAATAGAATCTAAATCAGTGGCCGCACTAACTGTTAACCTATCTGCCTTAACTTTTATTGCATCTAAATCAATCGCTCCACTAACAGTTAGATTACTTATCTTAGTTGCATCTGCATTTGGTATCTTTTTATGATTATCGCCATCTGCTATATCATCTAAATCACCGCTAACGTCAGTAAGCCCAATACTCAAATCAGTCTTAACTTGAGCAGCCGTTCTACCTTCTATTTTAGTTCCATCTACTCTTAGGAAATCATTATCTGCTACATTTGCATTTGCTTCTAATATATTTCCATTAGAAATACCTTTATCATTAGTGCTTAATAAAGTAGAATTAGTGCTTCCTACGCTTGGTAAAGAAATAGTACCTGTATTACTTGCTTTAACAAAAGTACCTTCTTTAGTTATCTTCATTGTTTCTGTACTATTATTTATTGCTGCAAACTTTGAATCTAATTTTTTACTACCGTAATATTGTATTGGCCTACTACCTGCATTAACTCCACTACCGGATGCTACCTTAATTAGACAGATTGGTATATCTCCTTCTGTTAGATTCGCTACTCTTATTTTACCTACACCGCCATTAAAAGAACCATTTGCTGCTGTTGGTTTTCTTAATGCTAAAGTTGTTGAGTCCTTTACTACTACAAGGAAGGAATAATAATCAAAAGTGCCAGATGCTAAATCATCTGTTATGGCTGAAAAAGTATTATTAGATTTGAACTCTCCTCTATCGAACCATTCATTTGGGTTACCGTTAATTTGAAATTGTGTACTTGCTTGGTGAACATTAAACCCTTTAGAAATAAATGAACCGATAGCCTGTTGATTCAATACTTTGATTAAACCTGTATGTATAGAATCTGTTCCATCTTCTATTTCTGTAACTGCTGATGCACTTAATGTGCCTATCTTATTTGGGTTTGTTGTCATTATGCCACCACCATTGTGAACTTGAACTCTAATTTATCAGTCGAAGCGAGAGGAGTTAAGGCATTAAAATTAACTCTAGAAAGCATTGCTTCGCCTGATGCTCCTGAACTTGCTGTATTAAATATACCAAGTTCGCTAATACTAGCAGAAGCCAAGTTTGCTCCCGAAAACTCAACAACATATTCTACTTTGTCTCCCTTTCTATTAACTGTCGCACTATTTCTTCTTATCTCATTATCTAAGTGTTCTTGGCTTGAAGATGTAGCATCGCCACCATCACCTATTGCTACATAAGTAAAATTAGCAACTATTAAATCGCATAACTTTTCTCTACCTGCTGTAACAATCATAAGAATATTTCCTCCTGTGTTGTTGATTCAGAAGGAAACGAAAAAACTGTTGAAAAACTAAGTAAAGCCAAGCACCGTACCTCCTGTGGTTTCAGTTAATTCATACTTGAGTTCTAATTCATTTAAGTGTGTCGTTTCTTCACGTTGTAGAGATGCAGAAACATTCTCTAATTCTGAGGTAAAAATATTAGCAAAACCTTGTGTCATATCTATATTTATTGTTGCTAATCTTTCGGCTATTGTTTTATCATATCTACCTACTGTAACTTTCATTTCAGCACCTAGAATATTTTCAATTTCAAACACCGTATAATCTCCTTGTTCTAACCCATGTACGGGAAAATCTAAATTAATTGTATCTCCTGCTCTCATTAATTCAAATCCTGTTTTTTCTAATCGTAAATCTACTTTGTATAGATTCTTAGAAGTATGTAATTCTAAGTAATTATCTGCTAAAGTTTGAGCCTCTGTCTCGGACTTAATATTAGAGTTGACATAGGTTATTGTATTAACATCTTCTGTTGACATTGATTGTGCAATCTTTTTAACTCCATCTCCTATGACTATTACTTTATTCGCAGCATCAAATAAAGACTGTCTAACACCCACGCTTAGTAAGTTAGAACCATCTCCGTATTTCAAACTAAATGTTTTTCTTCCTGTAATATCATCTAAGTCTAATATCTGTATTACATCTTTATTAAAAATATATTCTAGTCCTTTTTTACTTGTTAGATAATTGATAGCATGAAACATATTACTTTCATTAAAGTTAATATTATCAATGTATGGTTTTCTAACATACTTAACTAATTCTTCACCTGCAACAGGCTCATAAAATATATTAGAAACGTTTACTGTTGTGCCGCTTTTACTAGAAATCTTTCCAATCAATTTACCATCTTGATTGTAGATGGTGTCTCCGGTAGTTATATTAGCATTCACATTGCTTACTAAGGTAATTGCAGTATTACTTAAACTAGCAACTATATTTCCTGTATAGTTTCTACTTCTATCAGACTTATTTAAAGATATATTATTCTCAGATAGTATTTCTTCTATAGCAATTTCAACATCAGTACCTACATCAAACGTAGTACCTAAGTATGCTTTTCTAGGTACTATTCTAGTTAAGTTAGAAGATGTAACATTAAATGTTTCACCAAAAGAAACAACACCGTTACCTGTAATATTTCCTGAATAATTAAATCTTAACTTATCTGAAGATTTTTCTACTGTCAAAGACTTTTCTTGGGTATTATACCCATCAGTAATATAAACATTGATGTTTTCTCCATCAGTAAATGTTTGGCTTGCAGATGCTATTGTTCTTCTATCAATTGTTTTAACTGAATCATTATTCATTGTATCTATGTCTAATAATAAATACATAGCATATATTGATTCATTATATTGAGAAGCGTCATAAGAAGGTTTTCCTGTTCTGAAATCCCACGTTTTAGTATTGTACTGAAGACCAGAATCAAACATAGAATTAATTTCAATATAGTCAGGTGTGTTTTCAAAAGTTGTTTCTGATATTCTCATTAGTCTCATTTCTAAATCAAATGTTCCCCCTAATGCAGTATCTAATGTTATTGTATGTTTTGCTCTACTAGATTCATAAGCGACTTCATGTTTAATTATTTTAGTTATTACAGAAGGTACTCCTCCTTCATTTTTACTAATTAACGTTACAACAGATGAGGCAGAATAAGTTAAATTACTTTCATCTAAACATCCCGTTAACGTATTGCCTGTTTTTCCTGTATAATTAAAAGTTGTTGAGCGTGTTACGGTACTATAAACACCGCTATCATTCCAAGCACTTACTGTTCCTGTAATACTTACAGTACCTTTATCTGGAAACCTAGCAGCACTAGACAATGTTATGTCTGTTCCGTCTGCATTTTGGCTAGACCAAGTAGAAGTTATCTCTACATTAGAAGGTAAAGCCCCACCATTTTCTAATGAGTTAGAAACTAAATAATATCCTGTTAAGTTAGGCATAAAACTCATCCATGTATGAGTAGAATTATCATTCATTAAGAAGGAAATAGTTTTATTCGTGTTGCTATAAACAATACCTTCATCTGCTAAAGTATCGTCATCTTTTATATTTACAGAAGGTTTGATAAACATTTGAGTGCTAAATGCTTCGCCATCGGCTTCATCAGCAGAAGAATGAGTTGTAGCAGCAATCCCTACTTCTGAATTACCACCTTCATTAAATAGTAATTGGGTTTTACTTCTAGTACCAATTAATGCTTTATTTCTATTCCATCTTGAAATCATTAAGTTAGGAGAATGTTGGTCTACGTCTTCAAAAGTAGATGGAACAGTAGTGCTTGAGAACTCATTAAAATAATCATTATACTTAGTCTGTGTATCTAATCCTAATGGTGCGCTTGTATCTGTATTAAAGGCATAACCCCCCTCATCAGTATGCTGCAAAGCATTCTTGAAATCTTTGAATATAGCAGTACAGTTATCATATATATGATTATCAGAAATTAAGAAATTAATGTGTTTGTTAGGATTGTTCGTAGCAGAAGTATTGTGTGTTTCTAACGATAAAGCATCTATTACTCTAGATGTATGATAATATTTAGGAACACTACCCGCTTCCCACGAACTTAATCCGTCAGGTTCCCATTGTTGTTCAGAATGGAATGCAGAAAAGTATGTTCTTCTATTTGCTGTAGCAGCATTTGCTTGATATATACCTGAAACTATTGGAAGAAATATATTATGAGGTGAAAAAGGATTACCTCCTTTTGATAAGTTTTGATAATGTAAATCACCTGTGGAAATATCTCCTTGCACCAAGAAAACGTTTGTCATATTCAAAGGGGCATAATCAAACTCACCAAGATAATGACCGCTTTCTCTTCCTCTTCTCATATGAAAAGGCATAATACCCGGATAATCATGGTGTCCCGTATATTCATCTCCTTCTATTTTGTATGCTTCTCCTGTATAAGTCTTATATATTGTCCAACCTGTGCCTGTATATGCTCCATTTAAGCCTGTAATATCAGCACCACTATAAAAAGCGATTAAATCTCCATCGGCAGAATATATTGAAGTGTTTTGTTTTAGTGTAGTTGTAGCATTAAACACAATCGTGTTACTGGAAGTAGCAGTTGAACCTATACTCTCAGGTTGTTTAAATCTATAATATTTTAAATCTCCAATACTAGGTAGTTTATCAGTTTCTTCCATAGATTCTGCATCTACCGGATTAAAGTGCCAATCAAATGTAGCCTCAACTAATCTCATTATTCCCCATCTTTTCATACTACTTAGGTTACTATCTGTTAAATCAGTTGAAGCAATATTCATCATATCATAGTCTCTATCATCTAAGATATTTTCATTAGTTGTTCCTGTATAGTTTTGATGTGAAATGCTAGTTGCTCCTTTAATTGAATCTGCTTCTAATAACATTCCTAATTGCTTCATGTTAGTAGATTCAAATGAGTCTGTTGAATATCCTAAATGATTATGTCTAAGTTTAGATTCAGGAAATATATCTCCTAATGCCAATAAAGAATAATTTTTTACTCTTGGGTCTGTGTTAATTAATCTACTAATATTATTATTCTGTGTTATACCTGATACATATGCTGAAGTGCCATCTTCTCTAATAGGAGTACCATAGTTATCTACTGTAACCTTAACAAAGTCTTTTGGTGGAACTAAATCTGTGCTTGTTCCTAATAGATAACTACCAGACAAATCTTTATGAAAATGATTATATTCATTATCTATTATATTACTACCGTGTATTGGTTTATTATCGTAATAAGTAAGATTAGTATCTGTATCGCCTAATACTTTAGATTTAGTATCAGGTGTTCTTGTGGCTCCATTATATTTTATATTATACGCAGGCGCACTTCCACTTATCTTAGATGTTGTAGTCCCTGTATTATATATTGAATCGTATGTAAATGTCAATGAACCGGGTTCAGATTCTTGTAAATCTAAATATCTAAAAGTCTGTTTAGGTAAGTAATAATCAGCATGAATATCTTGTAATTCATGTATGATTCCACCTGATGATATATTTCTATTTACTAAATATAAATAGCAGTTATCATCAAACCTAGTATCTGTATTTGTCTCTATACTTCCTAATACAACAGGAAAGGTAGGGGCTAAGGTTAAACTAACTCCTGATTGTTGTCTTTGACTATATCCGACTACTGAAAAGTAATTACTAGATGAAGGCATAATAGGATTACTATATGATATATCTAATGCTGATTCTTCTGTCAAATGAAACGCAAATTGGCTGTCATTACCTACGCTTATTCCTTTAATATCAGAAAGGTCAAAACCTAGTCTCGCTGTTTGTTCAGATACATTTGTTGTAGATGCACCTACCAATGAAGTCTTTGTTATTGTTCCATCATCAGCGTAAGTATATTCTTGACCCCTACTAAATACTACACCTTTATTTCCTGCATTACTAAAATCTGTTTGATGTTTAGATGCTTTAATATTAGTATTCAATGCTTTACTTCCTGATTGTAGTAAGTTAGTATCTCTTAACTTAAACCAATAAATTGTATTTGTTCTAACTACATCTGTTCTTCCTTTTAGTATTACATCTGTATAGGAGTTTGAAACATCATTTGCTGAAACTACTTCTCCTATTAATTCATAGTCTGAACTAAATAATAAGTCATATTTTTTAACCGCAATAAGACCTACTAATCTTATATCATATCCTGAAGCAGCACTACCATTAGATGTTATTTGTGTAGTGTTTAACATAGGCATCAAACTAGAATAGATAACATCCTTAGTATGATTTAAGTTTTTATTAACCGTATTATTTAATAGTTTAGATATGTTATCTCTGCCTACTAATTTAAATGTCATCGTTCTATCTAATGTACTCTTTATATTTTCTATCTTACCATCAAATACTTCTTCATCTACAGTATAAGTTCCTGTTAAATAATACATAAAACCAATAGTGTTTGGGTTGTAAAACTTTTTAGTCGCGTCTTTTATTTTTATAAAATTATGATTTGAATCTCCATAGTCTATTTCAATTTCATGTCCTAAGAATTGATTTTCCATAGGAATTATTTTCATATTGCTTGTGAGAGAAGAAGTTTTAGATACTGTATTGCCGTCTATTGTTAGTCTCTTCATTGTATTACTGTCATACACAACTTTTGTATCAATTGAAGTATTAGATTTGAATGTACCGTTCCATGTTCTTAGATACATTTTTGCGTTAGTAAATGTTTCTAAATCGTTTGATACACCACTAAATGTTTTTTCTGTTATTTTCTTTCTTTTATTTACAGTAATAGTTTGTGTTTTATTAGAGGGTGCATCTATTGCCGATACCACATAATGATATTTACCTATTCTTATTATATCGTCAACAACTATTAAACTATCATTTCTGTAATCTACTTCTTCAGGTAAATTGTTGATTGTTAAAGTAGTACCGCTTGCTCTTGTAACAGTATAAGGTAATTCATATTCTCCTAATGAAGATACATGAATTGCTTTTGATATCGTCATCGGCATATTTAATTTTAATTTACGGTGTTGTGAGCCTGTGCTGTCATTTATTTGTAAGTCTAACATCTTAGATAATTTACTGCTTGTATTATTTAGAGTTTGAGTTATTGTGTCGGTTACTCCATTATTTTTTAATTTAGAATTAGTATAATGTAAGTATCTTTTTGGCCCTGTTAAGTTAGCATTTATTTGTGCAATCCCTGCGTTATCATAACTAGAATGAGTGCTTGCTCTATCTGATGTATTTCTGTGAGCATTCTTCATAGAAGATTTCCATTTTGAAGGGTCTAATGTATATGTTGAACCTGTATCTGAATCTTTATTTATTGTATCATTGTTATAATTTACATCAACTAATGTGGCTCTTTGTCTATTATTACTATGACTATATATGATTGTACCATATTCCTTTTCTGTTCTAAATACAGTTTGATGTATTGTTCTACCAACATATAAATAATCATGAGTTGTTGTTAGTGTTGACGGTAGCGTGTTTCTAGCATAATCTAATGTAATTGTGAGAGAAGCATCTGCTGTAACATTTCCCATGTATTGATATATATTACTATTGTCTTTGTAGAATACACTTTGACCCAATACAAAATTACTTGAAGTAACTAAACTTATATTAGAAGAGTATTGGGTATCAGATTGAGCATTTGTGTACGCGCCTTTAGATGTCCAATCACTAAACCACCTACAAGTTGTTAAGTTATATTTAGTGTCATAATCTAATTGTTTTTTATTAACTAATCTATCTTTATAGAAATACCACGTTGGTTCAGAGACTCTACTAGCCTCATCGTATTTCTTTCCTGTAACTGCTGTATTGCCTCTAAGTCCATAAGATACTGCAACTACATCTGTATCTGTTATAGATGGCCCTTTATATAATTCATATTTAGTGTCTAATTCTACTGATGAAGGATAAGGAGGGTCAAACTCTATTCCATCCCCATAAGTATCATAAGAAACTATATTTGTTATTCTAGCAAAATGGGGTTTGATTGATACTACTGTGCCATCTACATCAGAAATGTCTGGGTTTATTAGAATAAACCAATCATTTTCATGTAATTCAATAGAAGGGGATAATCCTGTTACTACGTTTATCCCTGTACCGTTTTTATGCGTTCTAAGTTTATTAGGTCTAGTCTTTTGTTTATTTTTTACATATGTAGTTAGACTCTTATCTGTTGGATAATACCTATTTACTATTTTATCTGGGCTATCTCCTGATATTTTATCTATATGTGAAGTGTTTCTTATCTCAAAGAAGTTAGCAGAAACACCTGATGATTCATCAGAAACGCCTGTTGATGAAATTGTAGGGTTAACTGATGCGCTAGTAAAACAATTAGTTGCTGTGTGTTTATTTGCGTGAGTTGTTGGAAGAGTATGGGAATCAGTAGTACCTGCATTCAATACATATGTGTATCTATCAACCATTACTCATCACCAAATCTATAATAGAATAGCATATCATTTAGCCCTGCATTTATAGTAGTGCTATAATCAGTAGGGTCTAATCCATTATACATACATATCTCATATAATTCGCCCATAAATTGAGTGTTTAAATTAGTGCCATCCTGTCCAATGAAAGAATTACTTGTAGCAAAGGTGTTGTTTGTAGTTTTTGTGCCTGCTACTGCCTTAGTTAATTTCTTGCCATTTAAGTATAAATCAACTTCCCCACTATTACTATATGAAAAACCTACTTTATACATTGTTTCTACATATAATGCCTCTTTAGGCTGTGAAACATACAATGCTTGTGTATAATTAGTTGCACTAGATAATGTAAATGTAGTAGCAAAACCATCATCATTTACAGGAGTGTTTGGTATAGTTTGAACCGTTCCTAAACTAACACCATTTGAATTGAATATTTCTGTTCCTACTGTTATGTTTTCTGTACTATCACAAGTTACAGTTGTTCCACTTATTGTTGTAGTAGCGTCTAATAATGTTTTAGAAGATGTAATTCCATCATATAAATAATTAGGATTATATTTACCATATATAGTATCAGCAGAAATAATGATAGTTTTACTTTCTGTTGCAGTACCACTACCAATTTTAACGCATAATTTATATTCAGCAGGTTGATTTATATTATGAATCGTTGTATTT
>Ga0315316_10001506_pt1 | contig 16394 bp, 14 predicted proteins | sample M160m3416metaG_FD_203702 | JGI IMG/M metagenome (GOLD analysis project Ga0315316, IMG submission 203702) | Ammonia-oxidizing marine archaeal communities from Monterey Bay, California, United States - M1 60m 3416 | ecosystem: Environmental > Aquatic > Marine > Intertidal zone | place: USA... | reverse complement strand
GAAATGTAAGTTTGTGAGTATTTCTCTTGGTAGTACATCTATCTGCTGGTAGATTAAAACAACTTTGTCCTCTTTAGAAGGGTGATATCAAGCGTGAGTCATTGGCCACGAAGAAAGACTGTCCATGTCAACGTCGGTGGGGTAGCTATCGGCAGTGACTATCCTCTGGTCATTCAGAGCATGACTGATACCGATACGAGTGATGTGAAAGCTACTGTCACACAAATAAAGAGCCTGGTTGATGCTGGCAGTGAAATTGTCAGGATTACTGTGAATAATGACGAGGCAGCCAAGAGCGTGGCTTCTATAAAGACTAGGTTGATTGATGATGGAGTGTCCGTCCCCCTAGTAGGAGATTTTCATTACAATGGGCATCTCCTACTAATCCAATACCCAGAGTGTGCCACTGCACTGGCAAAATATCGTATAAATCCAGGTAATGTTGGCTCTAAACATCGAGACGCAAATTTCCAGAAAATTATAGAAGTTGCAGTCCATAATGATACTCCAGTGAGAATTGGAGTGAATTGGGGATCTTTGGACCAGAGGCTTCTGGCAGAAGCCATGGACATTAATGCGAGCAAATCATTGCCGAAAAGTTCAGACCAAGTAGTCATTGATACGATTGTTGAGAGTGCTTTGCGCTCAGCTGAGCTGGCTGAGGAAATCGGTCTGGCTCATGACATGATTATTCTCAGCGCTAAAGTTTCTGCCGTCCCCGAATTGATCCAAGTTTACCAGAGCCTTGCAAGTAAGTGTGAGTATCCTTTGCATTTGGGTCTAACTGAAGCGGGGTTGGGGTTAAAAGGAGTTGTTTCAACTTCTACAGCTGTTGCACCTCTACTTATTCAAGGAATTGGTGATACCCTTCGGGTTTCTCTAACTCCTCAGCCTAATGGCAACAGAGCTGAAGAGGTCTTAGTGGCCAAGCAGGTACTGCAATCACTGCAAATAAGAAGTTTTGAACCTCAAGTGACCTCTTGTCCAGGCTGTGGACGCACCAGTAGCACTCTTTTTCAAGAACTGACTCTTGAAATTCAAGACTATATTAGAAAGAGTATGCCTGTTTGGAGTAATGACTACCCTGGAGTAGAGGAAATGACAGTTGCAGTGATGGGGTGTGTGGTGAATGGTCCAGGAGAATCCAAGCACGCAAATCTCGGAATTTCATTACCAGGTAATGCAGAAGATCCTAGGGCTCCTGTTTATGTGGATGGCCAACACCACACTACTCTTTCTGGTCAAGGGTTAGTGCATGAGTTTAAGGAGATCATTGAAGCCTATGTGGCTGACAACTTTAAAAGAGTAGACCCAAATGTTTGACCATCTTATATCAAAAACGATGAAATATGCCTCCTCATTCTGTCATACTAAAATCTTGTCTAACAATGGCGGATGTCATGACAGTTAGAGTGCGTTTCCCTCCATCACCTACAGGCCACTTACATGTGGGAGGGGCAAGAACGGCACTATTCAATTGGTTTTTCACACGGAAACATGATGGTGTGTTTGTGCTCAGGATAGAAGATACAGATAGAGACAGGTCTAATCCTGAACACAGTGCAGCCATCCTGGAATCGCTCGAATGGCTAGGAATTGACTGGGATGAAGGGCCTTATTTTCAAAGTGAAGGTGTAGAAAGACACAGAGAAGAAGTTGGACATCTTCTTGAAAGGGGGCTGGCATATAGGGATTTCGGTGATCCGGAAAGACTTGTTAATAATAGGGTTAACGCCAAGGCTGATGGTTCAGAAAAACGCGAACCCAGAAGACGAGCGGACCTGATATCTCGTGACGAATCAGAGAAGATGGCTTTAGCTGGGGAATCCTATGCTATACGGTTCAAAGTCCCCGAAGGTCAAACTGTTTGGGAGGACTTGGTTCATGGAAAAATGAAGTTTGACAATGCAGACATTGAAGATCTAGTCATTCTGAGGAGTGATGGAAGTCCTACATATAATTTTGCAGTGGCTTCGGATGATGCTCATCAGGCTATCACACATGTAATTCGCGGTGATGATCATTTGTCCAATACCGCCAAACAGATATTGATATATGATGCCATGAGATGGACGAAGCCGTTCTTTGCCCATGTTCCAATGATACTAGGGGGTGATGGAAAACGGCTATCTAAACGCCACGGAGCTACATCTATACAAGCATATAAAGAAGACGGGATATTGCAGCCTGCGTTGATCAATTTCCTGGCACTTTTAGGATGGAGCCCTGGAGAAGATTTAGAATTCATGAAGATTGATGAACTCATAGATAAATTTTCACTAGAGCGAGTATTGAAGAAGGGTTCGATCTTCGATCTGAAGAAATTGGAGTGGCTTTCTGGAAAACATTTTGACACTACGTCAGCTGAAGAGCTTTCGTCAATCCTTAGCCCAAGGCTAAAATTGGCTGGGCTGGCAACGGAAGATGAACTATCATCAAAAAATGACTGGTATCTCGCACTGATAAATCTCTTGAAGACAAGATCGCGGACGATCATTGACCTTGTTGATCTTTCAGAGCCTTTTCTGAAGAAACAAATAGACTTTGAGGAAGGAGCGGTTCGTAAGCATTGGATGAAAGATCAGGTCACAGCTCGGAGGATCCTCGTGGAACTAAATGCTTGGTTAGGAGAGACCGATTGGCAGGCCGACGAACTGGAATCAAGAATTAGGTCGTTTGCTGCAGACAAAGACCTGAAGTTGGGCGAGGTGATTCACCCTTTGAGAGTGGCGGTAACTGGTCGTGAAGCAAGTCCAGGCATCTTTGAAGTTCTGTACCTTTTGGGGCGAACATGTGTTCTCGAGAGGATAGGCGGGGCGATTGAGTATTTGGAAAGTTGTGCTGATGAAGATGGATTCTAAGTATTGGTAGGGATCACTTTGAATATTAATCAATCTGACAACGAGTTTATGAGCCTAGCGCTTCTGCAGGCAAAGAAAGCCTATGGCTTGGGTGAAGTTCCTGTAGGCGCTGTGATTGTGAGAGAGGATAGAGTGATTTCGAAAGGACATAATTTAACGGGATCAGAAAAGGATCCTACGGCACACGCAGAAGTTATAGCAATTCGGAGAGCCTCTCAGAAATTGAAGGATTGGCGGCTTGTTGACTGCACTCTTTATACTACACTAGAACCATGTGCTATGTGTGCTGGAGCTCTGGTTCTTTCTCGTATTGAGCGACTAGTGTTCGGTGCTACAGATCCAAAATCTGGTATGGTCGGAAGCTTGGGTAATTTAGTCTGTGATGAGCGGTTGAATCATCGAATGGAAGTAGCCAGCGGTATTTTAGAGGAGGAGTCTTCTCAACTGCTCAAAGGATACTTCAAAGAGCGCCGTTCTTTAGGGGTGCGTCGGTGATGGGGGAACAATTTATCGAAATGTGTTCCCTCAATTAATTTCCTCAGTTAGTCCAGTTGTTCCAAAGATTTTTAAGACACCAATGAGTAGTACAATCCCTATAAGCAGGGCTGCCCAAACAGGCAGCCCATAAGCCGTGCCTATGCTTCCGAATACAATAGAAATGACCCCGACAATTAAGGCATAAGGCATCTGGGTTCTCACATGGTCTACGTGGTCACATTCCGAAGCTGTCGAACTTAATACAGTAGTGTCTGAGATTGGCGAACAGTGATCGCCAAATATCGCTCCCGCAAGGACCGAACTAATTGTACTAAGAAGTATGGAATATTCACCGTCACCAAAACCTATCGCTCCGCCAAGGCTTACGGTCAGTGGTATAACTAAAGGAACTAGAATGGCCATGGTAGCCCAGGAGGTTCCCGTAGCAAATGCCATTGCGGCGGCGGTAAAAAACACTAACGCTGGAAGTATTTGTACAGGTAGGGAACCCGTAAGTATTTGGGAGAGATAATTTGCCGTGCCGAGATCCTCAGTGACTTGGCCCAATGACCAGGCTAGAATTAAAATAACCATGGCATTCATCATACTCTTCAGTCCGTCTACCCAGGCTTCCATAGTTGCTCTTAGGGTCAAAATGTTTTGAGCCACCGAAAGCAGGACAGCCACTAAAACTCCTGCTGTCGAACCCCATAGGAGACAACCGTAGATATCGGCGGCTCCGAGAATTTCTATCAAACTCGCTTCTGGTCTTGTTTCGGAAACACCTGACAGATAGAGGCCTATTACTACGACAAATATCACGGTTCCGATGGGCATGACGGCATTACACCAGGCTGGAATAATCGTTCGTCCAGGCTTCTGGGTAGATATTACGGTATCAATGCTATCCGTGTTGGTTATTCCAGGTGTTTGCGGGCTGTCAACGGCCCTTTTCTCGGCTTGGACCATAGGTCCTAGGTCGCGATCCATATAAGAAACTAAAAATACCATTGTTAATGCTAAAATGGGATAGAACATATATGGGATAGTGCTTATAAAAACGGAGAAGGGACTGATAGTGGCGAGTGTCTGAGCGAGCTGAGTGCCTTGTTCGGGCACATTGGCTGCTATTCTCAGGCCATCACCGATCAAGCCTATTTCGTACCCCACCCAGGTAGATATTGGGACGAGAGCCGCTACAGGAGCAGCAGTGGAATCTACAATATAAGCTAGTTTTTCTCTGGAAATCTTAAGGTTGTCTGTTATCGGACGCATGGTGGTGCCCACGATTAGGGTGTTGGCATAATCATCAAAGAAAATGCATAACCCAGCGAACCAAGTTGCTAAACTGCCACGTCTCCGGTTATTCGCGAAGGGTTTGAGTTTGTCTACTATCCCTTGGGTCCCTCCGTTCTTAGAAACTATTCCTACCAAACCACCCAACATAAGTGAGAACACGATGATCTGTGTTTTTCCGCTTGTGTCACCCAAAGCTGGGACAATATAGGAATCTACGGACCGGCCTAATGCTAGGAAGGGATTGTAGCCATTGATGATGAATGCACCTAACCAAACTCCTGCGAGCAGTGCGGTTATTACTTCGTGGAAGAGTAATGCTAGGGTGATGGCTATTAGGGGTGGCGCCAGTGAAACCCACCCATTTATAAAAGCTCTATCAAAGGAGAATTCAAATTGATCTATCGTTATGACCAAGGGTAATTGTTCCCTTTGGGATATGGTCACACCTATCGTTTCATCTATGCCAGAATGTACAATCCCGGAAAGTAGCTCTTTCCCTGAGGCATCTCGCACAACATATGATCCTTGGGCATCCTGAGGTCCTGTGAGGGTGATTTCAAAAGGAACCGATTTTAGGATTATCATTCCGTCTGATCTAACATCTTGAGAATGTACGTCAAACGTGTTGAGCAACATGGGCCCGAGAAATAGGAAAAGTAGTGCCAGTTTCAACTGTCGGTACATATTAAACCCTTCATTTAAGTCTCGGGATGCCATTTGAGTACGGTTGATGATGCTTAAAGGTGCTTCTCTTGTAAAGGAACCAACACTTGTCTAGTTTTGTGTGGTGTAGATCCACTGGATCAACTAGGAGCTCAGTCTGCACACTGTAATGATGAAGGAAATAGAAATAAGACAAGCCATCACCGATATGGCCGAAGCCTTGATTGCTCTCAATGAAGGTACTGATGATCTTATTCTCATGGGTGTCCATCGTAGGGGCGTGCAGGTAGCCAGAGTCATCAGAGAACAAATAGAAGTTGAATACGGGGTGCGTATACCATTGGGCACTTTGGATATAACCTTTTACAGGGACGACTTGCTTACTATTGGACCCAAACCAGTGGTTGGACAAACTATTTTGCCGGAAGCCGGAATTGAAGGAAAAAAATTAGCGATAATCGATGATGTTATTTTTACTGGAAGAACTGCTAGGGCCGGGCTAAATGAACTAATGGACTGGGGCAGGCCTTCTAAGGTGTTTCTGTTAGTCCTTATTGATCGAAAGGGTCGGGAGATTCCATTACACCCTGACTATGCTGGGAATGTGATTGAAGTCCCAAAGGGGTGCACCGTAGATGTAAGAGTGCCCGAGGTGGATGGAGAGTGGGCAGTAGAGATGGCTTCTTTAGTGGAGGAAACACCTTGATATCTAGGCCGTTCAGTTTGGGAAAAGATTTAATAGGCTTAGAAGAATTGGCCGCCGACCAAATAACGGGCATTCTCGATACAGCCGGAGCGTTCAAGGAAATTTCGGAACGACGTATAAAAAAAGTTCCAATCCTAAGAGGAAAAACTATTGTAAATCTGTTCTTCGAGGCCTCTACTAGAACAAAAATTTCTTTCGAATTCGCACAAAAACGTTTGAGCGCGGACACCGTTAGTGTGTCCTCCGTCGGATCGTCAGTATCTAAAGGGGAGACATTGGTGGATACTGCTAGGAATTTGGAAGCTATGAAGATTGATATGGTTGTAATTAGGCATAGTTCATCTGGGGCAGCTAAATTTCTTGCTGAGAGGATACCCTCCAGTGTGATAAATGCAGGTGACGGAAGTCACGAGCATCCAACTCAGGGGCTGCTAGATGCCCTAACCATAAGAGATCACCTGGGTAGTTTGACTGGGTTGAAAGTTGCTATAGTTGGGGATGTACTGCATTCCAGGGTGGCGAGGTCTAACATACACTGCTTGCTCAAACTAGGAGCTGAGGTTGGTGTCTGTGGCCCATATAGCCTTATGCCAGTGCATATTGAAGAGATGGGCGTGAAGGTTTTCCGGCGTATAGAAGAGATTATTGAATGGTCTGATGTCCTAAATATCTTGAGGCTACAGTTGGAACGAATGGACAGTGGCTATATACCTAGTCTCAGGGAGTATAATCAGAGATGGGGAATTTCAAGGGAACGCCTCAGGTTAGGTTCCAAAAACTTACTGGTATTACATCCTGGACCGATGAATCGAGGGGTTGAAATAGACAGCGATGTTGCTGACGGTCCTCAGTCAGTGATCTTAGAGCAAGTTACAAATGGAGTAGCCGTAAGAATGGCCGTATTGTATCTGTTGGCCGGGGGTGCGCCCGAGACAGTTGAATCAGCAAAAGGAGAGTCAAGGTAGCAATGGGATCGATTCTAATCCGCGGGGGGCACGTAGTTGATCCGAGTCAATCGATGGACAAAAAAGCGGATTTGCTGATCATGGATGGGAGGGTCGAAGCGGTAGGTGCCCAAGTCGCTGGAGTGGAGGGTATTCCGGAGATAGATGCATCAGGGAAAATAGTAACTCCAGGTCTTATAGACGTCCATGTCCATCTTCGTGAACCTGGAGGGGAACACAAAGAGACTATAGAAACTGGTTTAGATGCAGCTGTAGGTGGCGGATTCACTGCGGTGTGCGCAATGCCTAATACTGATCCCGTAATCGACGATCCCGCAGGGATACGTTTTATAAAGGCTCAAGCTGAAAAAGCACAAAAAGCCAGAGTCTATCCTCTGGGAGCTATTTCTAAGAGACAACAAGGTGAACAACTCGCGGCCATTGGAGAAATGGTGGACGCTGGTGCAGTTGGGATTACAGATGATGGAAATCCTGTGATGGATGGAGAAATAATGCGTCGGGCTATGGAGTACGCCAAGTCATTTAATATTCCAGTTGCTGATCACCCTGAAGATCTTAATTTTTCTAGAAATGGTGCGATGAACGAAGGTTTTTTATCCACTAAATTAGGACTCCCCGGGAAGCCCAATATTTCAGAAGATATTCATATAGTGCGAGACCTTTTACTAGCTGAGCTTACAGGGAGTCGGATACATTTGCAGCATGTATCCACTGCGTTTGGTGTAGAAATGATAAGGCAGGCAAAAATGCGCGGAGTAGGAGTGACTGCCGAGGCCACCCCACATCACCTTATACTTACTGAAGAAGAAGTAGATGGATACAACACCAATGCAAAGATGAATCCACCTCTAAGGACTAATCATGATCGCGAAGCGGTCGTTAAAGGTTTTAGGGATGGAACTTTGTGTGTATATGCTACCGATCACGCACCCCATCACTACGATGAGAAGGAAAGAGCTTTTGCCGATGCGCCAAATGGAATTGTCGGTTTGGAAACATCACTCGGGATAGGACTGACTTATATGGTTGACAAGGGACTGGCTGACCTTTCCACGCTGGTTGATCGGATGAGCTGCAGCCCGGCGAAAGCATTCAATTTGCCTGGAGGATCCTTGAAGAAAGGAAGTCTAGGAGATGTGACATTAATTGACACCAGTGTAACCTGGACTGTAGAAGCTGAAAAATTTAGATCCAAGAGCCAAAATACACCGTTTGAGGGCCTGAAGTTGCAAGGGAAAGCTTGTCAAACAATCGTGGGGGGAGTGAGTGTCTGGGAGGAATCCTGAACTTAAAGTTTCTTCGATAGTCAGGAAGACACAGTTTGATCGCTAGTTTTTTAAATTAGCTTTTGATCGCCTTGGACAGTCTGCTTTTGATTCGGGCTGCTGCGTTTGGATGGAGTATCCTGTTTGTAGCTGCGCGGTCTATAAGGACTTGTGCTTTCTTGTATTCAGTCTCTGCAGAAGAAAGATCTTCTGCGGTCCGAACCTTTTTTATTGCACTTCTTAACTGGGATCGGACGGTCCGGTTGCGCGCGTTTGCATCGTGACTAGTCCGAACTCTCTTTTTTGCACTTTTGATATTGGGCATAGCTATGTTCTCTACACTAAATCCTAACGTGAATAATCGAGTGAGAATTATATTGGAAACAGCTAGTCTGATCAATAAGTAGCGAGTTAAGGTGTTTTCTGAAAGGTGCTTAGGGGGTGGCTTGTATTGCTGTCCTGAAGTAAGTTGCGTGCCATGGAATTATTATCCATTCTACCGGTCCTTATTTTCTCGATAGTGGTGCATGAGGTCGCACATGCTTGGGTAGCACTTAAGGAAGGTGACGACACCGCCTATCGCTTAGGTCGTATCACCTTGAATCCTCTTTCCCACTTAGATTTCTGGGGTTCGTTTCTGGTTCCAGTCATCCTCTACAACGTAACTGGCGGCATGATCTTCGGCTGGGCTAAGCCTGTGCCTATTAACCCTAGCAAGTTTTATAATTATCGTTCTGCGGACATCAAGGTGTCGTTGGCCGGTATTGTTGCGAACATTCTTCTGGCCTTAAGTCTCGTCGTTCTTATGGTACTGTTATTAAATCTTCAAAAAATCATGGGGCCGAATAGTGTTTTGGATTTTATGGCGAATCTAGCTTATTTCGGAATTTACATAAATTTGATCTTAGCCTTCTTTAACTTAATGCCGATCCCACCGTTGGATGGCTCTCACGTTCTTTACCACTTGATCCCCGCAAGTTGGCGACATGGATATGATCGGCTGGGTCAGTACGGCATGTTGATATTGCTAGGCTGTGTTTTTCTTTATCCAAGCCTATTCAGTTTTATCCTAAAACCAGTTCAGTTTTTAATAGGCATTGCTGATTCAGTAATAATATCATGGACCTAAGCCCACCACCTCAGAATAGCCAAAATGAAAATTTTTTGGTTGTTGATATCGAGAGGTTCCGAGGGCCTCTGGATTTGCTGTTGCATCTCATAAGACAGCAGGACATTGATATTTTTGAAATACCTATTTCGAAAATCACACGGCAATTCCTTTCAGCGCTGACTGACATTGGTGAAAACCAAATTAACAATGCTGGTGAGTTTATGGAGATGGCGGCGAATTTATTAAGAATAAAAGCCCAGATGCTGCTGCCCAGCAGTGTGGTATCAGAAGATGAAGATCCGAGGGCAGAGTTGGTATATAGGTTGTTGGAGTACGAACAAATACAAGAAATCAAGGCTCACCTGAGCCTGGCCGAATCCCAAAGGAGTAGGCAATTTGGGAAGGGGTACGTCGTGCCAAGAAGTCAAAGAGCTAAGAAGGAAACAGTCTTGGAGACCCAATGGCACGAAGTATACGATGCCGCCGCTTCCATGGTCGTTCCGTCTATGGATTTTGTAGAACATAGAGTGACTACGAGGCTGGTAGCGATGGAAGACAAGGTAGACTTAATCTTGTTGACTCTCCAAAATCTAAAAAGGGTAAGGTTCAGCAAGTTGCTCGAACCCTTTGAATCTAAAATGCACGGAGTTATGACTTTTCTAGCTAGCTTGGAATTGGCACGTAATAGGAAGGTTAAGTTACGCCAAACAGAAAAATTCTCAGAGTTGTGGATGTATCGATATGTCGAGAATATTCCAGTAGAAGTCGACACTAATTCTGGAGAGGAATGATGCGAGCAACGCAAATTGTTGAAGCAGTACTCTTTTCAAGTGATGCGCCCGTTAATGCTGAAGAAATAGCAAGGGCTGATGATTCTCTGAACGAAGATGTGGTGGAAAAAGCAATAAAAGAATTAGGACGAATATATGAAGAATCGGAAAGAGCTTTTGAGATTAAATCGCTTGGAGGAGGTTATCAGATTATTACCCTTCCAGTATATGCAACATATCTAGATAGGTTTGACACGGTAGCTAAGTCATCCAGGTTGTCAGGCCCAGCCCTCGAAACCTTGGCCATAATAGCCTACAGACAACCAATTGGCAGGATAGATATAGAATACGTCCGAGGTGTGAGTTCTGCTGGAGTGGTCAGAACACTGCAGGACAGGGAATTGGTCGATGTTGTGGGTAGAGGTGAGGGGCTAGGGAGGCCGTTATTGTACGGCACTACCAATAAATTTCTGGAACACTTTGGTTTTTCTAAAATTGAAGACTTACCTCGAAAGGATGATTTGCCGGTTGTCCTAAAAGGAGAAAATATAACAGAGGCTATGCCAGAAAATACAGAGGTTGGTAGCTCGCAGAAAAATCAGACATCTAGTAATAAAAACAGAGAAACTGAGAATGATCTACCAGTCTCTCCGTCCCTCGCTGACTAGCCCACTCATTGACGATGCGTTTGCATAAATTTATCTCAAGATCGGGTGTCGCATCACGCAGAAAAGCTGAAGTTATGATTTCTGAGGAAAGGGTCACAGTGAACTCAGAAATCATTAGAAATATGGGAATAACTATCGATCCTGAAAGTGATGTTGTTGCTGTTGACGGACAGCCAATTAAGATACTTCCTATAAAATGGGCAAAAATAAATAAACCCAAAGGATTCCTTACTACCGCGAAGGATGACCGGGGTAGACCAGTCGTATATGATCTTCTGCCGGAAGACATGAGGAGCCTCCGCTATGTTGGAAGGTTGGATTACTTAACTGAAGGGCTTCTCATTCTCACTAACGACGGTGATGCGGCTAATCGTTTGCAACACCCACGGTACGGCATAGAACGCGAGTACGAAGTTACGGTCGAACAGGAGTTGTCAAAACCAGTTTTAGAGCGTTTGCGGGCAGGTGTAGAGTTAGATGATGGTTTTGCTCGTCCATCGACTGTAGAGATTGACCGCAACAAGGATAATAGTTTGAAGAATTTAAGGTTGGTCTTAAAAGAAGGCAGGAATAGAGAAGTAAGACGTTTGATGGCGGCAGTAGGTTGCTCAGTAGCACATCTAAAGAGGACAAGGTTTGGACCTGTAGAGTTGGGTTGGCTCAAAGTAGGTCACTATAAGATGCTCACTCCAGATGAAGTTGAGCCTTTAACCAATTGTGGTTCTTTGGTATGATTGTCGTGAGATACTGGACCGATCGGTTGAAACAAAAAAGGTATTTGGGGTCACAGTAGCTAGCTGTTAATGTTTTGGGAAGAAGGGCCCATAGCTCAGTTGGTTAGAGCAGCGGACTCATAATCCGAAGGTCCCAGGTTCAAGTCCTGGTGGGCCCATGCAAGGAAACAAGCACGACATATCAAGTTCTTCTACAAGAAATAATTGGTAGAGAAAGGGAGATGAGAGACAACTAAGTTAATTCGGGACAAATTTGCTTGATATTTCTCTCTTGGACATTTTGTTTCTACCCTAAAAATGACTGGGAATAGTTGTTGGAGGCAGAAGACTTCCAAACGGTGGAACCATTAACTATTAAGAAGGTTATCTAGAAAACGGTGAAATCAAGTTGACGAAGATTAAAAGTGAAGGGTCTAGCTCATCTTCCAAGGTGTACTCGACACTCAAGAAGATAAACCAGCGAATCCAAATCTCTTTTCATATCGACCTTTTTGCGAAAATATTGTGTGCCACTTTGGGATTCTCTGTTCTATTGAAAATTGCTGAGATACTTTTTCCTTTTCGAGCTCCAGGATGGGAGATACTGCTATCTGGGTCGTTCTGTATTTACCTCGTTTTTTCAATCCGTCGTAAACTCAAAAGTGAATGGCTAGATCGGGCAGCGGGAATGGCCGATAAATTGGGAGGGTTAAGGGACGAAATTAAGACCGCATACTGGTTTATGCGTCATCCAAAAAAATCCGCTTGGATAGATCTACAGTTGAAAGGTGCTGCCAAGTCTTTGGATTCTATGAAGATAAACGAATTATTCCCCTTGAGTGTTTCCAAATGGTTTTTGGGTGTATTTGTATTAATTGCACTGCAGGTCAGTTTAGGAGTCCTGCCAAATCAGACTCCTTTGTTTTTCTCTGACGCTGGATCTCAAGCCCCCTTCTCCGACATGGAAGTTCAGATAGCAGAATTGGAAACGATATTAGGCAGTGAGGTGGGATCAGTATTAGAAGATGCGGATCGGGAGAGTCTCGAAGAAGTTCTGGAAGATTTGAAGGCTGATGAATTTGACAGTGAAGAAGTCCTGCGGCAACTGCAAGAAGCGGAGGACTTATTCAACGAAGAAAGTTTTGAGATGGATGCTCTCAATCAAGAAATGGCACAGATTGCGGAGGAATTTTCAGATACCGATGATCTATCGGTATTCTCAAATTCTTTGGGATCATCAGAATTTGGAGATGCTGCAGACCAGCTGAGAGAATTGAGCGAAAGACTGTCCGATATGACGCCTACTGAATTAAATAATTTAGAAGAAGGGCTGCAGCCAAGTCAGAACGCTGAATCCTTGTCTATCGAAGAATTATTGAGCGCGTTGAATGAGGCTGGGACCGCACTATCTCAGGATGAGATGTCTATGGCAGAAGGTGCACTGACAGAGGCAGCGGCTACACTTGATGCAATGGCACAGGATCAAAACTTGGAAGAAGCTTTGAATGAAGCTGCAACGAATATGCAAGCTATGAGCCAACAGGTCACCCAAAATGCTAATAGCTCGAGCTTGGATCCAGAAGGAGAAATGACGGCGGGCTCATCTGGGACTGGCTCCGATGAAGTCACTCAATCTTCTGGGGGCGAATCAGGGGAAGGCAGTGGGCCAGCGGGGAATTCTACAGGAGCCCCATCGGAGAACGCTGAATTAGAATTGGGAGAGGCTACCACTCTAGAAGTGCAATTAAATCTAGAAGTGATCGAAGAAGGGTTGATAGACGAACTTCCCGATCCTGAGAATTTGTTCCAAGGTGGTAGTCAGAGGCAGCAATCAGAACTGGAATTTAGGGATGTGAATGGCTTGGCTGGTTATTCTCCAGCTTCAGCCTTGGACATAGAAGTAGTATTCTGGGAATATCGCGATTTAGTTAAGGATTATTTTTTGGGCATAAGACCATTGAGAGAAAATGACAACAGAAATAGATAACCAAGTATCACTGTTTTGTGATGAATTTAAAAAAGTAAGAACTGAGATTGGTAAAGTCATAGTAGGAAATGAAGAAGTAATTGATGGCACTTTAGTGAGTTTGTTGGCGAAGGGACATGTTCTACTTGAGGGGATTCCCGGGGTGGGAAAAACAAAGATAGTCTCCACTGTAGCAGATGTCCTGCAGTTAAAGTTCTCTAGGATTCAATTCACCCCCGATTTGATGCCAGGAGATGTTGTGGGTAGTGACGTAATGCATGAAACAGATATGGGAGAGAAGTATTTGGCCTTCCAGAAGGGCCCAATATTTACAAATATTCTTTTGGCCGATGAAATTAATCGTGCGACACCTAAAACCCAGTCAGCGCTTTTGGAGGCCATGCAGGAAAGAAGTGTCACTGTGGGTGTAACTACTCATAAGCTAGACCCCCCATTTTTTGTGCTCGCGACTCAAAATCCAGTGGAGATGGAGGGTACTTATCCCCTTCCAGAAGCTCAACTCGACCGCTTTTTTTATAAGCTGAGAATTAAATATCCAGAATCGAAGCATATGCATGAGATCATGAACCGGACGACTGCAGGTTCTGAACCAAATGCGACGATGGTTCTGAACAGGGATCAAATACTAGAGATGCGGGAAACGGCGAGGAATGTCCCTATAGCTCCGAGCATCCAAGATTATGCAATACGCTTAACCCTGGCGACTAACCCTAACAATGAGTTCACACATCCCTTGGCAACCCAGTATGTACGTTTCGGTTCTAGTCCAAGGGGAACTCAAGCTCTAGTAGTTGGTGCAAAGGTGAATGCTCTAGTAAGTGGAAGAGTGCACGTGTCTTGCGAAGATATCCGCTCCTATTTCCTGCCAGCTTTCCGACACAGAGTATTACTGAACTTTGAAGGAGAGGCAGACCGAATCGATCCAGATGAAATCTTGACCAAGATCATGAATGATGTTCCCGAACCCGAAGAATAGATCGATCATACCAGGTGAGCTAGTAAAACATGGAATCTAGTGAAGCACTTTTTGACGACGATTTTATCAAGAAACTAGAATATCTAAACTTGGTTTCAAAGCAGATGGTTCCAGGGCACCTCCACGGGGAACATCGATCTAAGAAGAAGACTAGTTCGGGAATAGAATTCTCTGATTATAGGGAATACGTGTCAGGGGAAGACACAAAAAATGTGGACTGGAGAACATTCCTTCGGTTAGAGAAGCTTCTGCTTAGAATTTTCGAAGAAGAAGCCGATTTGCCTATCTATATTTTCATTGACTCAAGTGAATCAATGAATTGTGGCGATCCTGTAAAATTTGATCAAGCAAGAAAAATTGCTGCTGCGATGTGTTATGTGGGTTTATTGAATCAAGACAGGGTGAACCTGATCGGGTTTAATGATGGGGCCGAGAATCAACTTTCGGCGCGCAGAGGCAAAAGCCAAATCTGGAACACTTTCCAGTTTCTAGAGGCCATGAGAACCAAAGGGTCTACTTCTATGGAAAGAGCATTCAAGGGATTTTTTTCCTCACAGAGAAGAAGGGGGTTGGTGGTTGTTATCTCTGATTTTTTAGACCCTTCAGGATTCGAGAGATCTTTTGATATGTTAAGACATTATCGGCAGGATTTGTTTGCAGTTCACTTATATGATCCTGACGAGCGAAATCCCATTCTACCAGATGAGGTTCTGTTGAGAGACTCAGAACTTGGCGATCTCGAAAGGGTCAAGGTTACACCGGCGTTGATGGATGCCTATACCCATGCCTTTGATGCTCATGTGGCCGCTCTGGAAGACTACTGCAAAAAAAATGGGTGGGGGTTTATAAGTTCGTCTACGGAAAATCCGTTCGAAGATTTAATCCTCCAAGTATTTCGGCAGGGTAGGTTCTTGACATGAACTTGTTCCTTGCGTCTCCAACAGCCACTCTTCTTTTGGCTGTTGGCACAGTTCTAACAGTGGGATTTCTGTATTGGTTGAAGCCTCCACCTCCCACCATGATGGTGTCCTCTTCGCTTATATGGAAAAGGCTCTTGAAGCAGCGTAAAAAAAGTTCTTTCATCGATAAGATTCGTTGGATACTGTCTCTTCTTCTTGCTTCCATTATCGCTATAAGTATGGTCGTTGCATCAGGAGGACCTGAGCTGTTCTCATCTGAAGTAGCTAATATTGAAGATGTTTCTATTGTCATCGACAATTCTGGCACAATGGCTACTCTCACTCAGAATGGAGAAAGTCGATGGCAGAATGCGTTGGCCTATGCAGAGAACTTAATTATTAATAGTCATCCAAGCACTGAGGTCGTGTTGCTCGATACCGCAGGCCAGATAACCTCTAGGCTAAGTACCAACAAGTGGGAAGCTCTTACGAAAATGGAATCCCTGGCTCTTTCCTTTGAAGATGCTCATCATTTCCCAAATCTTCCAGAGAGAGAAGGTCGCACAGTGTTCATTTCAGATGGTGTATCGAATGTCGCGATTCCATCTGACGTAGAGGTAGTGTCGGTTTTTGAACCGGCTGAAAACGTGGGAATAACTGGTCTAGTGGTGATGCCTAACACTGACGGGGATCCGTCAGCTCTTAGGGGTCTGGTCCAGATAACGAATGGGTCTCTTGTTCCTAAGGAAGTCAGGCTACGGGCCAGCGGTCTTGGAGGAGCCAATATCAGCTTGTCACTAACGGTCGAGCCTGGAGAGTCGGTAATAAGGAATGTTGACCTTACGAGTTTTCAACAGGGGCCCATAAGGACTTCTGTGACAAGTGTAAGGGACGCTTTGGTGGATGATAATGTTGCTTATGCTGTCGTTCCCTCTCGCGCGCAAACCAGAGTCACCATGGTCACACCTGGAAATGTTTATCTTGAGACCGCTTTTGAGGCTATGTCACAGATCGAATTGGTTACAGTAAGCCAA
>Ga0315316_10001504_pt1 | contig 16406 bp, 17 predicted proteins | sample M160m3416metaG_FD_203702 | JGI IMG/M metagenome (GOLD analysis project Ga0315316, IMG submission 203702) | Ammonia-oxidizing marine archaeal communities from Monterey Bay, California, United States - M1 60m 3416 | ecosystem: Environmental > Aquatic > Marine > Intertidal zone | place: USA... | reverse complement strand
TTTAATTTATTTTTCTCTACTTCATAGATCTCTGCTTCTGGTATGTTAGACTGCAATGTTTTATTGATTATGTTTTGTTTAATTACTTGTTCGCTTGATGAAGAAATATGTCTCGTGGAATGATTCGGATAATTATTTTTGGAACTGGTTCTATACTGTTTGTTTTGTTATATGCATCACGAATATTTTGATCTAATTTTTCTCATTTATTGTAAACAAATCAAGCATAATTCTTCCTTTTTCTGTAATGGTATAGATCACATTTGATCCCACTCTTTCTTTTTCTATGAATTTGTATTCTACACAAAAATGTAGATAATTCAGAAAAGATTTTTTCATTCTTATCTTTGATTTTGAATACAAATCTGAAAATGTCATTGGGTTTGAGTTTAATTGATATAATAATTTCAATAGTGAAAGTGTACTGAATTCCTTTGTTTTTGCTCTAACTGCATCTAACACTTGTTCATCTCGTTGAATTATGAATCCTTCAAATCGTTCTGCTACTTCTAGTGGTACATATGTCAATCTTGCTCTCATACAGTATAGTACCGTACTTTACCATATTAATGTAAAGTCATGCATTGTTGAGCTATTTGATCAGTTTTCCTGAACTTGATCACACCCTGACATCTATTTTCCTTGTTAGAATTGTGAATTATACGGAAGGTATGTGATTTAAACAAGATATTCTGGCATAGTTGTTGTGGATATAATTGATATTGGTAGTGTACTTGCAGGGTTAGTTCTTCTATGTATTGGTGGATATGCTATCGTTTCTGGTGGTGTTTCTCTTGCAAAAAAACTTCGAATTAGTAGTATGATTATTGGTTTAACGGTAGTCGCATATGGTACTTCTACTCCTGAACTGGCTGCTTCTCTATTGGCTGCTTTTAACTCACACACTGAATTAATCTTAGGAAATATTGTTGGAAGTAACGTCAGCAATGTTGGCATGGTTATTGGAATTTCCGCAATATTTACGCCCCTCCTAATTAGCAAAATTACTGTTAATAGATGGATTCCAATAATGATTGGGGTATCATTATTAGTTGTAGCAATGTCATATGATGGTGAAATCTCACAAATTGATGGTGTGCTATTAATTGCAGCGCTAATTGGATTTACAGCATATACTATCAAAACCGTTAAAAAACAAAAAATCCAGCAAAATGAAACTATAGAAAATGAAACACTGGACGGCGAATATTTCTTATCGAAATATAAAATTGAAACTTATCCACAATCATTTGGTTTAATATCTGCTGGAGTGATACTCTTGTTTCTAGGTGGTCACCTTACAGTTGATGGTTCTGTAAATATTGCTGAAAGTTTGGGATTATCTCAGCTAGTTATAGGAGTTGTAATTGTTGCAATTGGTACATCTCTTCCAGAATTAATTACATCTATGATCGCGATAGCAAAAAAACAAACTGATATTGGTGTAGGAAATATTGTCGGAAGTAACATATACAATATCTTATTGATATTGGGTGTCTCTTCAACTATCGTTGGAATACCTGTTTCCACTGATGTATTTTCTAATTATTACATAATGATTGCATTCAGTCTTGTTTTGTTTATTGGATTTAGAAAATATATTCCACGATTTGTAGGAATTGGTCTTACGATAGCATTTGTTGTATATTTGGTGAGTCTCTTACTTAATTTTTTCTAGAATTTTGATATTGATATTTTTTTATTTTAATTAATTCAAAGTATGATCCGAATTTCTTTACGTCATCCACACCATCTAATCCCTCGGAACCTGTAGGTTCTACCTGAAATTTTTTAATTTTCTTATATGTTGTATCTCTTTCAGCAGGTATTCTTCCTATACTTCTAATCAAATGTCGTATGTCTTTTGGTCTTAGTATTTGACCATATTCTGCTCCTGCTGCAGTTGATATGCTTTCATTAACCAGTGTTCCTCCAAAATCATTTGCGCCCCAATTAAGAAGTAATTGTGAAAACTTTGGTCCTTCTTTTACCCATGACATTTGGATATTATCTATGACATTATTCAACATGATTCGTGAAATTGCATGAACTAATAATGCGTCATTTGAATTTGCACCTTTCTTAATACCATCATGAAGCTGATGTTTGTACATTGGTGCTTCTGAATAAATGAAATTGAGTGGAACAAATTCTGTAAATCCTCCTGTTTCTTTCTGAATTTCTCTGATTGTTTCTAAATGATTTACCCTATGTTCATTTGTTTCTAAATGACCGAACATCATGGTCGATGTAGATTTTATCCCCATCTTATGTGCCGTTTTTATGACATCTGTCCACTCTTTAACTGAAATTCTTCCTGGAGAAATTTTATCACGTAATTTTTGATTTAGTATCTCAGCTGCAGTTCCTGGAATTGTATCTACTCCTGCATCTTTTAATCTACTTAGATATTCTTTTGTTGAAATATTTGATCTGGTTGCACCGTAAAGAATTTCTTCTGGTGAAAATCCATGTATGTGTATATCTGGAACTTCTGTTTTAATTTCTCTGCAAATATTCTCATACAATTCTGCATCCATATCCGGTGGAAGTCCTGCTTGGACACATACTTCTGTTGCACCATACGTGTATGCTTCTTTTACTCTTCTTGTAATCTCTTCAATAGGAAGTGTATATCCTTCTTCTTCTCTGAAATCTCTACTAAATGCACAAAAACCACATTGTTTTATGCATACATTTGTGAAGTTGATATTTCTGTTAACTACATAAGTTACTGTATCTCCTACTTTTTTTCTTCGTAAATAGTCTGCGACTTTACCGACAAGTTGGAAATCAATTCCTTCTGCATCAAATAGAACTAATGCTTCTCTAGATGTGATATCTTTCCCAGAAATTGCTTTATTGAGAATTGCTGAAATTACTGGATCTGCATATTGTAAAATCCCATCTACATCTTTATTTTCTAAATTCATTTCCAATAACTCTCTCTTACGTAATTTCCTTCGTCTGCAATTAAAGATATTCTTTGTCTTAAGTCATTATTTACTGATGAAATGAACTCTGGATATACTGGGAATCTAGCTTTAAACGAAAAACCTGAATTATTACATTTCTTCTCAACATTTTGAATATTTGGCCATGAAAACTCTGGATTTACATAATCTGATGTAATCGGTGAAATTCCACCCCAATCATTTACTCCGACTGATAGAAATTCATGATAATTTTTTGGTGATAAATTTGGTGGAATCTGAATATTTGTATCTGGCATTATAATCCTACATAATGCAACTATTGTCTTGAAATAATTTTCCTCTGGTGTTGAATGTGTAAACATTAACGTTTTTGGTTTTGGATGAAAATTTTGTAAGATAATTTCTTGAATATTTCCATATTTATCATGAAGTTCTTTGATATCCAATATTGATTGAATACATTCTACCAAGTTTTCTCCAATTCCTACAAGGATTCCTGTGGTCATTGGAATTTTTAATTCACCCGAATTTTTTAGAACATTTAATCTTGCAATTGGATCCTTACTCGGTGCATCATGGTGTGGCATTTTTCTCTCTCTCAATCTCGGACTTGAGTTTTCAAGCATAATTCCCATGCTGACATTAGTTTTCTGTAGCTCTTTCATTTCGCTTTTAGTAAGATTTCCTGCATTTGTATGAGGAAAAATACCTTCATCCAACACTATCTCTGAACAATGAATCAAATATTCTGCTGTAGATGAAAAACCTTCATTTTTTAACCATTTTTTTGCTTCTAAATATTTTTGTTCAGGTCTTTCTCCTGTTACAAATAACGCTTCAGTACAGTTGTATTTTTTTGCTAATATTGCTAATTCTTTAACCGTGTGTTTATTCATCAATGATAATTTTATGTCGTTTGGTTCGGCTTTGTATGTACAATATGAGCATGTATCTCTACAGAGATTAATTATATTGAAAAATGCTTTTTTTGAAAAACTAACATTTTTGCCTTTTTGTTTATCTCGAATTCTTGATGCTGTATCGAATATAATTTCTTTAGGTGCGTTTTCAGCTAATTCTAAAATCTCTTCTTTACTGATCTCTTTGAATTCATTAATTTTATGAATAATTTCAAAATCAAATTGTAATTCACTCATTGCTTAAAAATTCAGTACGGTCTATTTAATTTTGTAGAACTTCTATTGAGGTCTTTCCTCAAGAATCATGGTTAATTCCAAAATCTCACCATTTCTGTTTACAGATAAAATCATTTCGTCTCCGACGGATTTCTCTCTCTGCAAGTGAACCAATATGTCTGAGATCTTTCTAACAGTTTCTCCATCTATTGATAATATTATGTCGCCATCTAAAGCAAATTCTCTTCCATCTCTTTCTTCTGTTTCTGTAACTCCGAGTAATCCTGCTGTCTCTGCAGGGCTTCCTTCAATTACAGATACGATCAAGAATCCTTTTGAACTTTTCAATTCTCTTACTTCGGCAAGCTCTGGATCAACATCTGTTCCTGAAATTCCCATCCATGGATGTTTGAATTCTCCATTTTCTATTAGAACCGGAACTACTTTCTTTACTGTATTTGATGGAACTGCAAATCCAATACCTGAGAATTCTCCTGTAGCTGACTGTATGGCTGTATTAATTCCTACAACTTCTCCTTTCATATTGATTAATGGCCCTCCTGAATTTCCAGGATTTATTGCAGCATCTGTCTGTATTACATCTGGTATTGAGTATCCAGTTTCTTGTGGTAACAATCGTCCCATTTGGCTTACAATTCCTGATGTCATAGATCCTGATAATCCAAATGGATTACCTATAGCTGCAATTTTTTCGCCAACCTTTAATTCTGAAGAATCTCCTATTTTTATTGGTTGTAGATATGTATTAGTTGGTTCAACTTTGACAACTGCAATGTCTAAATCTCTATCACTACCTACAACATTTCCAATGTATGCTTCCCCATCAAGAAATGTAATCATTACTTTTTGTGCATCTCGCACAACATGTTGATTAGTAATAACATATCCTTCATCAGAATAAACAAAACCTGAACCTATTCCTCCATCGGATTCTCCTCTTAGAACACTTACTTGCACAATACTTTCTTCAGATTTTTCAAAAATATCAATTAGTGAATATTTGTAACTTCTTTCTATTCCTGTTACTTCTCCTACAGTTTCTCCATAATTGCCATTTGTTACAATTAATTCACCTGTACCATTATCGGTAATAGAATTGAATGATACAAAAACTGCAAATATTATTGCCACCGTTGCAATTACTCCACCAACAATAGCTCCATTATTTACCATACTGGAATTGTGATTGGTTAAACTATAACCCTTACTGATTCTTGTTATATTTTATTATACTTTCAGATAATTTTGAGAAAATTCCTTGACCGAATATTTTCTTCCTCTCCATGATACTGCAGTAGATTTGTTTGCATGTAAAATTCCTGAAAGAAAACCAAGTATTACGATAATGCTTCCAATTGGTGCACAAATTGAATTTACAATGTTTAGATTCAACCCCATTTTGGTTTCCATTAATGATGCTGAAAAAATTGTAATTGTGGAGATAATTGCAGCAATTAACAAAGTTGTAAATGATAGGCTTGATTCAAAGGCAATTATTGAATATATCAGTAATGGAATTGGCATAAATAAAATGAATAATACTGCAAAAAATACACCAATTGCCGATGACGAACTCTGATGATATAGTGGAACCATTAATCGTTTCAGTCCATTCCACATTTCTTTTGAACTTCTTGAATACAATGCTTCAATCAAATGTTCGCCTCTGACCATCTTTAACGCATATCCTGATTCTTTAGTTATTTTACCTAATGCTCCATCTTCAATTATCTCTTGTTTGACTTTCTCATGAGTACCAATTTTCTCATACACTTTTCGCTTAATTATAAAAAAACTACCAAAAAAATATCCAACTTTCTTTTTTGGATTATTTACATTAAGTGCAGAGTATCTTGAATGTAGGAATGTTGATAACATCGGTAATGTTATTTTTGTAATTCTATCAATACAACGAAGTCTTGGAATTACTGTTAGTGCATCAAGATTCTCTGATTGTAAATGCGCTACTGCTAATGTGATTACATTTCTCTCAAATTTTGTATCTGCATCTGTAAACAATATGATGTCTCCTGTTGCTTTTTTAAATCCCTCCATACATGCCCAATTTTTCCCCATCCATTTTTCAGGCTTTTCTCTTGCACTCACATGAATGATCCTTGAATTTTCTTTTGCATGTTTCTCAATAATCTCTCCTGTCTTATCTTCTGAAGAATCATCAATTGCTATCACTTCAAAATCTTTGTAATCTTGCAAATTTAGTGTATCTAAACACTGTGAAATAAAATCCTCCTCATTTCTTGCAGGTAAAATTACTGATACTCTTGGCGTTGTTGTACTCTTGTTTTCAAATATATCTAAAAATGGTGTTTTGGTAAATGACTTATACATTGAATGCAATAATGAAAGCCATGCCAAAAAAACTCCTACAAGTATCACTGTAAAAATAAAATTAAAAATTTCAATAAAAACATCCACCATTAATTTTCCACTTCTTTTTTAATTTCTTGCAGTGCTTGTTCAGTTCCACTTTTGATATGTCTTTTTATCATTCCTGTAAACATTCCCATCATGCCTGAAAGCTTTACATTCCAAATCGCTTCGAGTTGACATGATTCATCCATTTTTTTTAGTGTAAGAATTTTTTCTCCTATTATTACACCTTCTGTGAATACTGCTCTAATAGTCTCTTTAGGAATAACTGTTACATTCTGTAAACATTTCTGATCACGAAATGCAATTGTTATTTCTCTTGTTATCTGGTTTTCATCTTTTGAAATATTCTTAACTTTTTTGGTTCCTTTCCAAAATTTAGGTTCATTATCTATATCTGATATTACATCCCAAATTTTTTCTTGAGTTGAATTAATTATTACTGCTGTTTTGATTACTGCCATATTCTACACCGTTAATTGGAAAATATTAGCCTTATCAAATATTTACTTATTTTCTAAATTCTTTGCACAAGTTGTATAGATCATTCATTTTTTGCATTTTTCCATTTTCTTCAAGTTCTTGATATTTTTCTTTTAGCCTCTCATATTTTTTTGGATCTCTTAAAACATCATTTAGAACTTTACATGAAATTGCCATTTTTTGTATTATTTCATCTGATTCCATGATAAATTACTAATTTTTGAAATTGTTAAGTCTTAAAATTTAGAAATTAATTTTAAACCGTCTATATTTTTATAATTATGGATGATATTTCATATGATTATTTCTCTAAATTAGATCTACGTGTGGCAAAAATCATATCAACAAAAAAAATTCCTGAGAAGTCACGAATCATCAAAGGTATTATCTCTCTTGGTAATGAAGAATGTGATGTAATAATTGGCGGAGCACAGTATTATGAACCTGAAGATCTTATTGGAAAAAAAGTGATAGTCGTGGCAAACTTGGAATCAAAAAAGATGGCTGGTGTTGAGTCAAGTGCGATGTTACTTGCAGCTGATATTGATGATAAACCATTTTGGTTAACAGTTGATGATGATGTTCCTGACGGAACAAAAATCAAATAAACTTCTAATCGTAAACCATTAATTTTTTTTCTTCTAATAATGCATGTAGATTATTTACTGAACGATAAACGTCAGGTTCTTGTTTAGCTCCTGTACATACTAATTTACCAGATGAAAATAATAAAATCACTGTTTTTGGATCTAACATTCTATGAATTAAACCTGGAAATTGTTCTGGTTCGTACATGCTTCTAGGTAAAGTTCTTGCAGCCTGTTCTAAATGAATTTTTCCTCCTAAATTAATTGATGCAACAATATTCTGGATTGTAACGACTGCATTTTTTTTAACTTTTACATTACCTTTTCTTAATTTTTCTACTACTATTTTTACTGCATTCTTCGACATTTGCTCTGATTTTGCTCCAGTACACACCATCTTTCCTGATGTAAAAATTAGTGTTGCAGTTTTTGGACTCTTTAATCTAAAGACTAAGCCTGGAAATTGATCTGGATGGTATTCCACGTCTGGAAATTTCTTTGTAATTTCATTAAGATCCATTTTCTGGTCTACTGTAGCTGATGCCACTACATTTTCAATACTAACTATAGGCTTCGTCTGTGGCATATCACATTATAAAAAATATCATTAATAAAAATACTCGTGAAATCATGTCCTTTTCATCGTGATTAGATGGATATGGTTAAATTACAAAATTAATGTGATTGAATGTTGGGAATCTTGGATTTTAATCTTGATGAATTTTTGGTATGGGTTGGAGAAGATATTGATACACTGATGATGCTAATCTGGATATTACCTGTTATAATTTTTGTTTTTTATGGACAAAGAATTCAACTGTTAATATCATCAAATGATATAAAAAAAGACATTGGAAAATTAGAAGAATATACTGTTTCAACCAAAAAAGATTTTCTAAATTATATAAAAAATAATCTCACATCAAAAACTGATCCTTCAAAAAAATTGGATAGTTTCTTTGATTATTTTACAATTATGCCTGTAGATATGGATCCTAATGGCATAATCTCTAAAATTAATCATTTAGTTCGTTCTAGAGAAGATTTCATTCGTTTACAAATTAATGGGATGTTCTCTAATTTGTCATCTGTAGAATTATCCAAACTTCAAAATCTACTGGAAATAGTTACTACATTACAGTTATTCTATAAACATACACGTCATCTTTATCTTACTGCAAAAAAACAAAAGAATTTCCCATTAATTTTACCTTTACAAATGATGATTCCCTTCATAATGGAAGAAGCTATTGCACTAAAAGATGCAATGCCTGCAATAAAAACTGGACAGCCAATTGGTGATAGCATTGGACCTATGATAGTTGGGCAAATGATGTTAAACACTACTAAAGAATCAGCTGCATTTGAAACGGTATGGTCCAAAACTACTTTTGAAAATAGAGAGATATTCTTATTAAAAGCTGAAGGTCCAAATGCAACGGTTGGTCGTCCAGGAGATGGATTTGAAAAGATCATCTCAAATAAAAAACCTGATCTTGTCATAATGATTGATGCATCACTGAAACTTGAGGGTGAGGATTCTGCATCAATAGCCAAAGGTTTTGGTGCAGCGATTGGTGGTATTGGAACTGAGAGATTTAAAATTGAAGAAATAGCAACAAAAAATCAAATCCCTATTCTGGCGCTTGTTGTTAAACAGTCAATTCATGAAGCAATTACTCTGATGACTCAGGAAATTGCAGATAAGGCAAATGCTGTAAGAGAAGAACTTTATCAAATGATTAGAGAAAATACCACTTCCGGACAAACAATTCTAGTAATAGGTGTAGGAAATACAATAGGTGTTGCACAATGAGTAATCCAAAAAATAAACTTACTACATGTTATACGTCTCTGGAATGTAATTCATGTAAAATGTTAAAGAAACGAAAATTCACAGATGGAGATTTTGTATTTTCTTCTTCTGAAAATTGTTCTGACTGTGATGGGAAAATGATGATCATAAAAATTTTCGGCGTAACTATGGATTAGTAGTAATTGTCGCTCCATTCTCATTTGGAATGAATGTGTGTTCTGCTTGAGCAACTCTTTGACCATTACCTTCTACTAATATTGGATATGCGTGAACCGCTTTTTTCTTAACCAACACTTCTAGAATTCGTCTAGCCTCTTTTTCTTCCCATTTGTCTAATAGCCATCTTAACGCAAATGGCAATAAATTGAAATTACTCCATATGTAATCTAGCATTTCGTCTGCCTCTTTATCTTTGGTTTTTTTCCTTGATGCCAATGCAAAAATGTTTTTTACTTTTCCTTCATGAACAAACCCTAAACCTTCTCCTGTTGTCACAAAAGGTTCACATGCAAATGCTTGATTTTCTTGAAATTCAAAAGAACCAATTGACCAAATATTTGGAACTGATTTTCCAGCATGAATTGTATATTGTTCTAAAGAATGTCCACTAAGGTTTGCTATAGGTAATAATCCCAAATCTTTAATTGTTTTTTCAATTGTTCTACCAACATCACTTGATTTAACACCAACTTTCATCATTGACATTGCATTACTTAGTGCTGATTCTGCACCATGAACTAGTGTATCGAATTCTGGGTTGTAACACACTGTTACGGCAGTATCTGCAATATATCCGTCAATTTGTGCACCGAGATCAATTTTTACAAGATCGTTATCTGTAATTGTAATCTCGTCATTCGGTTCTGCTGTATAATGTGCTGCTACTTCATTAATGCTGGTGTTAACTGGAAACGCACATTTAGCCCCGCGTTTTTTAATCTCACTTTCAACATATTCACAAATTTCGTAAACTGTTTTTCCTATCCAGTCTGTCTTTCTAACATTTTCTCTAACTTCTCCTGCAATTTTCCCTGCTTTGATATAATTATCCAATACCATGCGCTATCTCTAATTCACTCATTTAAAATCTATTGTCTTAAATTGGGCGATTGTTTTTGTTCGCTGGGAGCGTGGTCTAGCTTGGTATGATTCTGCGTTTGGGACGCAGAGATCGCGTGTTCGAATCACGCCGCTCCCATTTTAGATATTTATAGAAAGGATTGTCATGTTATTCGCTGAACGATGAAGAAGAGTTAGAGTATGGAAATTGAATGAAATAATCTATTTGTCTGAGTTTGGCATTATCTTTTTATCGATAACATTGAATACAAAATTACTTGGCATTTAAAAGAAAAGATTTTTTATTAATTATTGGAATTTTATTTTTTCTCATAGGTTTGATGGGTGTTGGACTTCCTCCGATTTATGCAATAGTTATCTCACTGGCAATCTACTTTGGAATACGTATCTTTGTTGGACGTAGGAAAAAAATGATTGAAGAGTCTGTAGGTGAAGGAATATGTGTAAAATGTGGGTCAAAAATAGAGAATAAAAAATGTCCAATATGTGACAGAAAAAAACTTGGAAATGTATGATTTCTACGAGCGCTTTATACTGATTCACGCCTAATCTCTACAATTGAACTCAAAAACATATAAGAATTTAACAAAGGGATCAACTTTTTCTCAATTTGATTCTATTATTGGTAAAAATGGAAATATGAGTAGCAAATGCATGTGAAAAATCCATTTCTATTTGGCCTAATGGCGATTTTATTGTTAGGTGGTACTATAACTCCTGCATTATCACAAAGTTCTAATTCTAATTCAATAGTTATCAATGAAGTTGAAATCAATACTTTCAATGGTTCGGAGTATGTTGAACTATACAATACAACATCACAATCAATTGATATTAGTGGATGGTCATTAGTCCCTTCTGCAAGCTGGAAAAATCTTCAAATCCTACCGAATACTATCATTGAACCTAAATCATTTTTAGTTTTCACACATCATAGTTCTTGGTTTAAAGATTTCGGAGATACAATCTCACTAAAAAATAGTTCTGGAGAATTAATTGATGAAACTCATCTTCTAATTGATCTTGATGACGATGCTAAATCTTGGCAGAGATCTTTTGATGGTTTGGATACTGATTCAGAATCTGATTGGGAATTAAAACGAATGTCCCCAAAATCTTCAAATGGTCTTGTTACTGCTGAAGTATCAGATTCTTCATTTATTTTAAGCATAGACATTGATAAATCAAATTATACATTTGGTGAATATTTGACAATTTCTGGAACAGTTTCTGAAAAATTATATGTTGAAAAACCTTACTTTGTTGCAGAAATAATAACTATCCATGTTAGCGGTCCAGACTATTCTAAGAATATTGCAATATTTCCTGAAAGAAATCTTGAATTTTCATCAACATTAAGTCTTCAAGAAGTACTAGGATTCAAACTAGGTGATTATGATGTTGAAGTTACTTATGGTGAAAATACCGCTACCACCAATTTCACAATTGATTCTGAATTAACATCTTCATCTGTTTCTGAAACTGAAATTTTAGAAATTAATACTGAAAATGATTCATACATGCCTGGTGATACTGTAACACTTGTTGCATCAGTTAATACCTCAATAGAGTTTGGAGGATTAGATTATACTGTAACAAATCCAAATGGAAAAGAAATTTTCTCTGGAACTCTTTTCCCAAATTCTAAATTTTCCATAGTTAACAAACAAGGTGGTGGACAAATCCTTCCATTTTCTACTCAATTGTTTATGACAACTATAAATCCAGTTTATGGAACATATGTAGTTGAGGGTGTGTTCAAATCTCAAAATTCTGGAACTGCTTATTCTCAAAATACACTTAGTGCAAATACAACTTTTAATCTAATTGAAGATGTAAAAGAAGATGCCATAATTTCACTTTCTACTGATAAATCAATCTATTCTGTTGGTGATATTGTCAAAGTTACTGGCAGAAGTAATGATTATTGGACTGAAACATTAGCTCTCGATGTTCTACAAACTGGACTTTTAACAATAGACTCTAGGTCAACGGGACACATTTCTAGTCCAAACCCTTTCAAATTGAATGATAGTGTTCGTTTGAACGGTGATGGAACTTTTGAATATGAATTTAAGCTGGTTGAAAATAGTAATTCTCTAGATGATGATTATAGCAGCTTGTATGGTGATTATAAAATTACTTTATCTGAATACTTTGGACAAACCACTGTCTTTTTTACAGTAGCTGAAAATCCTGATTCTTTTGTAGATGTACGAACTCCTTTAGGATTAATCAGTGATAAATCTGAATATGTATTGGGTACCAAAATTAGTTTCTCTGGAAAGATTTCAGAATATAATCCTGCTGGAAATCAAAAAACTGATTATGTTCAGATTAAGCTATATGATCCTACTGGAAAACTAATGATGACAGAGGATAGAATCACCAATTCAAATGATTATGGTAAATCCCCAAATACTGAACTTACTCTTCACGCAAAACCTGATCCTCTTGGTGTCTATGGACTTAGTTTAGTATTAGTTCCAATCCAATTTGATTATGGCGTATACACTGCAACTGCTATTCATCCTGTTACTAAAATCACTGAATCAATACAATTTGAAATAAAATCTGCACAAGATGATATTGTACCAATTGCTGATACTACTGAACCAATCACCTTGAAATTATGTAAAAGCGATAGACAACATGTTGATGAAATTATAAAAGATATGAAACAAATTGGTAGGGGTGAAATTCCTCCTTCTATGGAATCGGTCGATTGTTCTGATAATCTTTCTTTTAAAATTGGTGAAAAGTTAATTGTTAAAGGAAAAGTAATACCAAAAGATCCAAAATCACTAGCATCTACTTATGCGGATCGAAGTTCAGGTTCTCAAACATCTGATGGTCATGCTTACACCACTAATTATGCTGTGGCAGAACAAAACTATGTTGTAGTTTCTATACCATATCCGTATTCTATGAGCATTTCTGGGGCTGCAAGTGTAACAACTATCCCTAACGCAGATGAAAATTACACTGGCGGTGGCGGTCAAGGTAAAAGTGGAAGCTCATACTATGTTGATGCAGATGGAAATGTAGTTCGCCCTGATACACACTGTGAAGTTTCTGCAACTCAAACATGTTCGAAATCGCAAACCAGATCTGATAGATCAACAGGATATGATGGCACAGTAATATTCAAGGAACAAAAATTACGGCTAAAGGATATGAATTTTAAAGCATATCCTGACGCTGAAGGTAATTATGTTGGTGTTTTTGAATTACGTGCTGGAGTCTTTAAGGATGGAATTTATTCTGTTAAAGCAAATTATTTTGGATATAATGCTGAAACATCTGTTGAGATAGTGGACAATTCATTGAAAGGTGGGTTGGAACCTAACATCACCTTAAGTTTGAATAATGATGAATTTCTACCTGGCGACATTGTTAGAATAAATGGAAATATAGAAAATATCTACTATTATGATCCTGTCTCTGTCATTATAGAAACTCCTGATGTATCAAAAATTAATTGTCTTAAAGGACAACAGTGTGGATTTGGTAATACTGAAAAAAAACTCAGAGTAATTGAAGGTGTCGATGGAGCAAACTTTTCCTGGAATTATGAAATTCCTTCAACTACAAATGCTCTTGGAGAATACAAAATAATAGCAGATACTCATTTTGGACAATATGAAAAACAATTCTTTGTCGTAGATGAATCTGAGATAATTGGAACTCCTACACCTGAATCTGCCCCAACTGTTTCTAAAAAAATTATTGAAAAATTTAACAGAATTGCAGATGATAAAATTCCTATTATTTTAACTGAAAAATCTACTGATGATTCTACTCTTGCCCCTCGTGTAATACAAGGATCATTATTCACATCTGCTAGAGGTGAAGAATCTGATGTAAATCTTAGAATCACTACTTCTAGTGGTCAATGTGTAATTGGACAAAGTTCTGATTGTTTAGTAACTGAATCAACTAGAAAACCAGGCGCAATTTACTCGGTTGTTACAATTGATGATGTTAATTATAAAATAAGATATAGTGGCGATGATGTAAGATTGGAAAAATTCTCAATTGTACCTGAAGATTCTAGTTCAAAAATTGATATTGATAACTGGAATGTAGAAATCATCAAAGATGAACAACCATCTAGATTCTATTACAAGGTATCATACGTAGCATTAGAGTAAAACACAAAACCTTCTCTAAAATCAACATAATATGAAAATTAATCTTCTAATGTTCTATCAAGATGATCCAAAAAAATGTACAGCTGCAAAATTAATAAAATTCGGATTGGCACGAAAAATTACAAAATCTCAATCAAAAACAGTTCTTTTACACCCATATGCAGAAAAAACATTACTGAATAATGAAAAATCACTTTTCACATCTATAACGGGAATTGACTGTTCATGGGCTTTAGCAGAAGAGGTTTTTCAAAAAAATTTTGTTGGACTATCAAGAAAATTACCACCTCTTTTGGCTGGAAATCCTGTAAACTATTCCAAAATTAACAAATTAACTACTGTTGAGGCAATAGCAAGCGCTGCTTTCATTTTGGGTTATGAAAAATTATCACAAACCCTTCTTGAGAAGTTTAACTGGGGTCATACATTTTTGGAATTAAATGAAAATCTTTTACATGATTATCAGAACGTAAAATCTGAAGATCAAGTAAATGAGATCATACGTGAATATGGCTATGAATATAATTAAGTAGAATTTAACATCACAAATGGATAAAACTTCAAAATTATTTGATGTATGGGCAAATACTGGTCGCTCAGAAGAAATGGAAAAAGGTCATGGTACCACCGTAAATCAATTTTTAGATAAACTATCTCTAAAAGAAAATTTTAGATTTCTTGATATTGGTTGTGGTAATGGATGGGTTGTACGAAAAATGTCAGAAAAACATTCTTGTATCAAAGCAATTGGAATTGACAAAAGTAAGATGATGATTAAAAATGCAATATCTAAAATCTCATCTAAAAAAGAAAGTTATTTTGTTACTGAACTTGAATCGTGGAATACAAAAGAAAAATTTGATATAATTTTTTCAATGGAATCATTATATTATTCTGTACCAATGGAGCCTGCATTAGAAAATGTATTCAAATTACTCAAAAAGGGTGGTACATTCTACTGTGGAACTGATTTTTACAGTGATAATATTTTGACCACTAGATGGGTAAAAGATATGGATATTCCAATGGATTTACGTTCTGAAAAAGAATGGAAGAAAATGTTCAAAGAAATTGGTTTTACTACTCATTCAAAACATGTCACAGATTCCAAAAACAAATCCAAATGGAAACGTGAATTTGGAACACTATTTGTTATTGGTAGAAAGCCTTGATTTTCTAATTACTAAAACTAGAATAATACTAAAAATAGGAATAATCATTAATACGTACCAATAACTTACTTCTGATTCTTTTATGTCACTAATCGCCTCTACTTTTGGAATTTCTTTATCATTTGAAATTATCATGAAACTTTTTGAGTATTCATATGGTTTCAGAACATCATCTGATGCTGCAAAAATTTTGATAGTATGAACTCCTTCACTAATTGCTGAATTTCTATCTAAATTGATACTCATCATGTTATTCACTATCTCTTTAATTCCATTTAGAATGATTTTGCCTTCTGAATTAACGATAAAGTAATGAATCTCTGATGAATTTTCTGTTAAAACAAGAATTTCTTCATTTGAGTCTAAAACATATGGTTGTGTAAACTCAACTGAATTTATTGATGGAAATTTAACATCCTCAAACTCCTTCCATTTCCCTTGCTCAAACACATAATTTCCATAATCAAATGATTTGATAACTATCGTCCTTGAATCTGGTGAATATCTGTCCAGATAAAATGGACCGTTACTAATCACTGCATGATTATTTTCATCAATCCATTCTTGACTAGAATCATATCTGATATTTTGAAATCCATTTTGTGGATTGAATTGTTTTAGCGCATTTGG
>Ga0315316_10001503_pt1 | contig 16409 bp, 20 predicted proteins | sample M160m3416metaG_FD_203702 | JGI IMG/M metagenome (GOLD analysis project Ga0315316, IMG submission 203702) | Ammonia-oxidizing marine archaeal communities from Monterey Bay, California, United States - M1 60m 3416 | ecosystem: Environmental > Aquatic > Marine > Intertidal zone | place: USA... | reverse complement strand
TTTAAGAACTACTGCCATACCTCCGATTTCTGTACTTAATAAATCATAGGTCTTTCTTGCATAACCTAGAATTTTATTCCAAGCTGTGTCTTCAATATGTATTATATTGTAATCCATTATAAAGGTCCTTCATTTAATGGTTGTTGATTATTTACTCCTCTAATTGGAATAAGAGAATCTGTATATGTAAGAATATAGCCAATGAACATGTTAGATAAATCACTAATAAGTTCAACATTTGTACTATTTTTCCACTCTACTATACAGTCACTTAATGCCATACCATCTGAGTATTGGTATGAATCTCTTTCTTCTATTAAATTTGCATATTCAATATCTGGTAAAGAGTAAATACTGGCTAATTGAGTTACATAGCTATTTCTTACTCCTTCAAGACTAAGGTCAAATTGTACAATATCAATATTCATTCCAGGGTTTTGAGTGTGAATATTTGGATGTATCAAAGGGTCATCTGTTAATGGACTACTTTCTTCAACATGTTCTTCATTATATTTATAACATGTATCTATAAATGCACATTTTCTATTTTCACAAATAGTCTTTGACCTATGCGCTGACCAACATCTATCAACTTGTCTGTCAGTATGCCTCATTCTATCTACATTTGTTCCTGCAGTGCTTGGTAACCAATTATAAAATTGATTTATATTATTATGAGGTTGAGTGCGATTAATATCATAGGTTGTTAGCCATCTATGAGTAGATAAAGCTATATCAGTTATATTCATTGAAGAATAAGCACCCTCTAATTCAGGTTGCAGTTCTCCCATACACCAATTACTTGTATCATAATAAGGATGATCGTGACTTCTTCTACCGTTTAAAGATTTTCGAGCGTCTCTATGATAACTTAGTCTTCTTTCATTAGCATCCATTAAATCTTTTGTGAAAAGATTTATATCTTTACTATAATCATCTAATTTATCAATTGAATTAATAAAGAATTCAGTGAATGAGTCAAACTTATACTTTATATGTAAATCTACGTATGGTGACTCTAACACTTCTCTATTACTTTGTTGTGTACGTTCATACGGTACTTTTACATCAACCTTATCACCATCAACCTCACCTGTCACTCTAATATGTGGAATTGGAATTTTTATATCTATATTCCATTCAGGAGCTTTTGATGTTTTATCATACCAAGGATGACTACGTTCATTTGATTTTAATTTGTTTACAAGTTTAAAAGAATCATCATTTTCTTTACCATATTGGCTTGTTCTTCTTACACTTGCTTCAATATTAAATTGATTCAATATGTCTTTATTAATAGTAGATCTTAATGTTTTATCAAATTTATTCATTATTGACTTAATAGATTTCTGACTACCTTCATATTGTTTCACAAAATTAAACGCTTTTTCAATGCTATAAAGTGTTAATGTATCTTCTGTAATGAACTCTTTTAATACATCCATTATGTCTGTAATAGTAATTAATCTTCTAGTTCTTAAGTTCTTACGAAATTCAACCACTTTATCTTTATATGATTCTTCTTTATAAAAATCATCGGGATTATCTAATTCAAGTGCTTTAGATATTCCATTGTACTTTTTTAAGGCATCATCTAAGATACCTGTAAAATTATGTAAATAATTAACTCCCAAATTTGACTCCTTTCTTCAAGTCTATTAATGCACTTCAGGCTCCTTGCGGAGCCTTCCGTGCTACCGAGGTGTTTACTTAATTAGCATCCACCAGTTTTCCTTGCAGTAACAAATGTAACAACATCATTTGCTAACAAAACAGTATCACTGTTTGCTTCTCTGCTACCAACGCTAGCTGTGTAATCACCGCTAATACCTTGGCTACTTGCAAATGAGCTTACTGTTGTTCCTTCTGCTACATCTACAAATTCATGGCCACTGCCATCTACAACTTTTATAACCTTTATCATTAGAGTACTCCTTAGTTAGTTGTATTTATGGGTTGAATAACATACTTACCAGAGCTATTATGTAGTTTGGCTTTCGTCATTATGAATTTGGCACGGTGCATACTTTCATATACACCGACCAGTTGAATTAAATTAGGTAATTTATGAATTACCTGAAACTTAGTAACAGTCACAATCACCTCCTAAAACATCTATTGCTTTAGCAATTAATAAGTGAACTTCACTTAATCGATGCTCTACTTCCACATGTTTACCTTCTTTACCATCCCATACTGTTTTTTTTGCAGTATGTGTAGTACAAACTGATGAACTACAACTAGGCCACATAGCACATCTATCTTCTTCAGTTCGTTTATAATCAGTAATACAGAATCCGCTTGCATAAGCACAATATGATATTAGAGGAAAAAGGCTCTTTAATGTATCCGACATTAGTTTTACAATCTCAATCGCTGACTTTTTATCCATCTCTCCTATGATATCTTCTGTCTTATTGATTTTCACATCAATATCAGTAGATTCTACTCCACTCCAATGTCCATCTTCTTCAAAAGCTTGAACATTCTTCAATCTTTTCCAAGTGGTTTCTTTTTTAGCCATTAAACCTCCTTCTTAGCGTTGATTTTGTTGCATACTGCAACTATTGTAGCTCTTTCATCTGTTCGCATAGTTACATTGACGGATTGAATCACGCCACGTTGGTCTACATAACGAACTAGAGCTTTTTGGTTACCTGATTTAACAGGTTTCTTAGGTAAAGACATAGTCTACCTCCCGTGTTGGTTAGAAAAATCTTCTTAAATAAAAATAGCGCTCAGCGTTGGTGTTTTTACTCACTGTCCCATCACGGCCGTGACAAGAACAACCGAGCACTAATAAAGTTTTGAACCTCTGAGATTGATGTTTTACGACAATGTCAACCTTAGACCGCGAATCTGTGGATAGCTCGGTTCTCTCCGAGACCCTAATAAATTGATGCTCGCAAGTCATTTTTATTAGGGCTTTAGAGGTTCAAAGTTTGATTAAGTTTAGTCCCTACTAGACAAGTAATAACCTACATATTATCTGTTATTAAGTAATCCAGGTCAACCGCGTGCGTTTATAGATCGGGATCAACATATTTTATTAAAGCAATATCACGATACATACAGATATTATTACGCATGCTTTAACTCACTCGGTGTCTTAATCAAATATAAATCTAACAGATGAGGTGGTGCTAAACACACACTTTTAATCCGCGGAGACCTCATCTGCATTTCACATTGCCCTGTTAATGAGAAGTTAAACCTCTCCAGTACGACACCTGTTAGTAACTAACTAAGGAACTTGTATGATGTCTCAACAATGTTACAAAGAAATAATCAGAGATAGAGAGTTTCACGGGTTCTACATTTACAATGACTATTTCTCATTTAATTTTTTGAGTCATGCCTTTGTATTTATAACATAGTCCCTAGTATCCCTACTTTGAGGGTGCTCGTAAATTTCATCACATTCTGATTCATTTGTTGAATCAGAGGAAGATGGACCTTCTTCTTCACGAAAAATGCCCATTTCTTCCTCTTCAATCAACTGTTTTTTATGGCTTCCCATTACTCTCCAGTCCTAATGCTTTTATTGCATTATTACGGTAGACAGCTATACTTCTTTTAATAGTAAAGTTTTGATATAAATCTGAATCTTTACCATATTTAGATGCTACCCATTCCTTCCATTCACGCTGTTTCCATCTTGGGTAGTATATTGTCTGCCTAAACATTAGAGAATAGCAACCATATAACGGTTGCTATCCCTAACATTATTATTGTGTATTTGATAGTATTAAATACTATAAATATAATAGCGTCATAAACATATCTTCTGTTTTTCATTAGAAGTTACCTTCTGCTACTTGAAAACATCTTAAACCCTGTTTTCTCCACATATCAACTACTGGAGATTTCTTAGAGTTTCTATCATCCAGAACGAATAATATGTCATTATTAAAAGGTAAGATGTTTTTCTTATAGATTTCCTCTTTTACGATATGGTCACGCCTATTATCTTTATCTTCTCGCATAAATAGATCATAGTCATGCAAAAGAAATTTAGCTAACCATCTTTCAGTTGGTTCTCTAAATCTTTCTTCACGACCAGATACAAAGATAATAGTTTTATTATCATCTAAAGCCCAGCGTAAAACAGTTAATACAGCTAAATTCACTGCGTCTTTTTCACAGTCTTTTGCGTTAAAGTAGTCTCTACCGTGATTATTAATTGCTAATGTACCATCAAGATCACATATTATAGTATCGGGGGTATTGTTCATTTCAATCATTACTAGACTCCTTTACTTTATTCTTTGATTTAGTTTTACGGTGAACTGTTTTACTGTTCATTCCAGGTTCGCCCTTTCTATTGGTTAAACCTGATGGTGTTTTAATAACAACCATTTCCATTTTCTTGTTACGACTAATAACAATCTCTTTTGATTTAGGCATAATGCCTCCCGTGTTTGGTTAATAAAATACTTGTAGCGGGGGTAAGAATCGAACTTACGAAGTCTGGCTTATGAGACCAGATAGGATACCAATCCTCCACCGCTAAATATATGATTGAGCCTTACTTACTTTCGGCCATAGTAAGGTAGTTTAAAGGCTTGGCTCAATCATTGAATATCTGTACCATCTACGATATTGTCTTAATCACTTATAGTATAGAGTGATTAATTATAATGTAGGGTAAAACCGATACATTAAGACAGATCTAGTTAGTAAAAAGCCAATGACTGCACAATGCAATCGATTGACTTTTCCTACTATTGAGTTGAAGTTGAAGATAAGGCAGATTTCAGAGCGTCTAAGGTAATACCAAACTTTGGTACACGATACAAGCTCAATGCCACATCACCTGATTCCTCGAATGTCCTCTCTGAGATATTGCCTTTGAATTCAACAAGAGCACTATCTGTTTTAGAGAAAGCTTTCAATTCCTCTAACATGGAATAACATTCATCATACTGCTCATCAATGAACTTAGCAGGTATAACGATTTCTGCTTTATCTGAAACATTGATAGCTTTGATAGATTTATTGAGATTAGTACTAAGGTCTTCTGGTGTGACTTCCACTGTCTCGTACTTCTTATTAGAGCCTTTACCTAATATCTCAATAAAGCTGATGATTAGTTCAAACATATGTTTAACCTCTTTCTGTAGTTATTACTACGATTTAGTTAATGTTACCATTAATTGATAACATAAGTTTACAGGGGCACAGACTACAGCCGTTGAGGCATGCGCCACCTGCCTTTGTAATGTTACATACCACCAATTTTCAACGTAAATCAGTGGGTGCAACCAATGTATCAACGGGGGTAGGATGAGTATATATCATGTACGCACATTCTAGATAAAATTTTAGAAAATCTGCTTTGATTAATCACTATTTAAAGCTTAACTTGAACTTATGGCTACAAATGTTAAATCGCAGAGAACGGTCAGTTGGAACAATGTCGAACCGATTTACGTTAAAGCCAGTGATAAGTATAATAGCTTTGTAGCACCAGCATGGATAGCCTCAATAGCGATAGCTCTTAACACGTTATTATATTTTATTGTAGTTATGATACAATATGCCAGTAAGTAAGCACCATCGAAGGAAACGATCCAATAACGCAAGGCGTAAAATGATGAATACATTAAAAGCATATAAAAAGTGGATACAGTCTCCCAAAAGACTTAATGATCCTTTATTAAATTTTAGCGATATATCTTCTAAACAAGGTGATGAGTGACTAATAGTACTAATACTCTTATAGTACTAAGTACTTATTGCATAAGTAGTCTTAAATGCTAGGGCATTTAAGACTTAGTACTAATAGTCTTGTTAGGGTATTGAAGAATTTTCTAAGTAGAAAGCCTTTTCTACCTCGAACGGAGCCAGCCAGGATCTCTACCTCTGAGCTGGCTCCACCTCTCAATTATTTTACAATGGACGTAATTGCTACTGATGGTGATTATGACGATAACTCATTTTATAACGATCTAGATAAGATAGAAAAGCCGTATGAAGTACCGAAAGACTACGAAGAAGTCCAGTAGTGGATATAATAAGAAGAAAACATCTCAAAAACGGAAGGCTAAAAAAAGGTGACAGAAGAGAATACATCGAACGAGAGTACTACGTCTACACCAGAACCGAAGCCGAAGAGCGGGACGTACAGTTCGTCGATTGGCGTACCGTGGAACCAGGGCAATGGGGACTCACAGACGACGGATGGGTCGGAGAATGTACAGATAAACGACAATATAAGGAGAAAGACAATATAGTTTTCTCGTTTGGACAGTTTTGGTATACTCCATCTACCAAATATGGTAAGTGTGAGTACTCACCTCGTAGAGATTCAGAGAGTTATACCATGACATCATCTAAACAGCCATGGGAAACTTATAAGGGTAAGAAGAAGTATAAAGATTTTGTAAAGGTTTATGTTTCTCAGCTTGTAAATGGCAGTATTGACTATAAGATATTAGGGAAAGTCTTTGGGGATAAGAAGAATCATGAGATAAAGGCACGGGCACTACTAAAAAAGGAGTATGTGAAGGAAATGATAGATAAAGAATTAAGAGAAGTATTCACTGAAAAGGGAATTGATGAGGGAACCGTTGTTGATATGATCAATGATGCTCATATGGTAGCGAAAGAGAAGAATGATGCTTCTAATATGTTAAGGGCAGCAGAAAATTTTGTAAAAATTTTAAAGATGGATGCTAAGAATGAGGCAAAAGACACATTTGATACAGAATTGAGCTCATTAGAGCGAATTCAGGATGCAATGGCATTAGATCCTGCGGATGATGTCACACCTAAGCTAAAAAAATGAGAAAGACGCATCCTGTAGTGCATATTAGCATCTCAAAGCAATATGAGAATATTAACAAAAAGATGTCTTTAAAGTCTAATACTAATAAATGGCTGTTATTGCCTAAAACGAGAATATATGGCAGAAGCTAAGACAGTTCGTAAAGATATTATAAAAGCCATGTCGAAAGATATGCTTCAATTTGGTAAGATCACTATGCCAAATATGTTTACTGTACCGTCTCCTCCTTTCCATGCTGATATGACGAAGTCTTTTTTAGACAAAGAGGTAACAAAATTAAATATTATAGCACCAAGAGGCCATGCTAAGAGTAGTATAGCTGGTTGTGTATTTCCTATCCATCATATATTTTTTGATGATGGTCCTAAGTTTATCGTTCTCTGTAGTAAGACACAAGGGCACGCTATTGACATGCTTCAGTCTATAAAGGACGTTTTAGATTATTCTTTAGAATTGCGTTCTATATTTGGATACTACGGACAACACTCAGCAAAAGTATGGACAAAGGATAGAGTAGTATTAAAAGATAATACAATTATTGTGTGCAAAGGTACTGGACAACAGGTTCGTGGATTAAAACATGGAAACCAACGTCCAACTCTTTTTATATTAGATGACCCTGAAGATGAAAATAATACCAAAACAAAAGAAGCGATGGAATATAACCTCAGATGGTTACTACAGGGTTGCGAACCTTCACTTGATGCAAAAAGAGGAAGGATTGTTGTGATTGGTACTCCACAGCATGAAACTTGTATGATTGAGACACTTGCATCTATGAAGGGTTGGAAGACCTTTAAATACCAAGCGTTAACCGATGATGGTAAAAAAGCATTATGGCCTGAACAGTGGAGTGTGAAGGCACTAAATAATAAAAAAGAAGAATTAGAATCTATAAACAGATTGTCTGTTTTTTATAGAGAATACCAATGCGAAGTTGTTGGTGATGAGGATCAGCTCTTTAAAGAAGAATATATTCAATGGTGGGATGGTTTTTTATTAGAGGGCGACGAAGAATACCATATACTTAACATTACGGAGATAAATGGCGTCAAACGTAAGAAGCCTAAGCAATTACCTGTATATGTATTTATGGGTGTTGACCCAGCTTCATCAACAAAACAAACTGCTGACTATTCCACAATAGTTACAATTGCAGTAGACGCGGATAATAATAGATATGTACTTCCATATTACCGAAAACATGCCAAGCCAATGGCCTTAGCAGAGGCAATACTAACTCAGCATAAAAAGTATAATCCTAAACGTACTCATATAGAGAGCGTTGGTTATCAAGAAATGCTTAGAGATTATCTTCGCAATCAAGAGAGATACATTGTAGGTCTTGAGAAGAAGATAAATCCTCGTACTAATAAATCAGTTCGCCTAGAAACAATGGAACCTTATTTTTTTAATAGGAAGGTGCATTTGAAAAAGGGAATGGAAGAACTTCGAGCTGAATTATTAATGTATCCACGAGGGAAGCATGATGACTTACTTGATGCATTATACTATGCAATGCTGAATCTATATAGACCATATATAAAGTCTACAGATGAGGTAGCAAAGCCAGAAGCTAATCAGCCAGCGCAGTACTTTGATTGGGCAGTTTTATAAATTTTTTATACAAATACACGAATCCTTTGGAACTTTACTTTAAGTGGAGTCGTTTAAATCAATTAAGTAATGCCTGCTAGTTATAACAAGAAAAAACAGTCAATCCTTATGTCTGGTAAGATGAAGGACATGCTTGGTTACAAGGAAGGATCTGTTCCAAACGACCAGACAGTACATCCTGAGGTTATAAAATCATTAGAGCTACTCGAGCATTATATGAATATGCGTAATGAATGGGCTACCAAGTTCAGAGAAGCTGAAGAATTTAGAAATGGTGTTCAATGGAGCGCTAATCAAGTTAATCAACTTAAAAAGCGCGGACAAACTCCTATTGTAGTTAATCGTATTCATCCAGCAGTAGAAACTGCAAAGGCTATGCTTACATCTCGTAAGCCAGAATTCAGAGCAACAGCTAGGGAAGATAGCGACCGAAAGGTCGCTGATGTATTCTCATCCCTTTTCCAATGGATGTTTGATATTAGTGCTGCTGAGGTTGAGCTAAAGAGAATGATTGATGATTATTACGTTGGTGGTATGGGAGTTCTGCAAGCTTATCAAGATCCAAACGCTGATATGGGTAATGGTGAAGTTATATTAAAAGCCTTATACCCATTAGATGTTTACATAGATCCTAATGCTAGGGATCCTTTTTGCAGAGACGCGGCTTCTATTATTGTTGCTAGGCTTATGACAGATGAAGAAGCATTTAAACAATGGCCTGAGTATAAAAGTAAAATTGAAAATGCAGAAGTATCTGACCATGTGAGATATCCGAGAACTTCTTTAGAGAAGTTAGATGGTCAAATAATGACTGGAGATCTAGACACTCAGGACAATGCTCATCATAAGAAGCGTGAATACATAGAGCGTTATACAAGAATTAAACAAGATGTCTATAAAATCTATGATACGACTACTAAATATCAAGCATTATATACAAACGAAGAGTATCAAAAATATCGTAATGAACCAGCAATAGAACTTCTTCCTATTCAGGGAGAAATAACATATGTGACAGATTTGCTGGAAGTAGAAGAATACATGGCTATTGATGAAGCTGGTAATGGTTATTTTCATATGACAATGGATCCACAGACAGGACAACCTGTTATGCAACCAGGGATGGAAATGCAAGGAGCGATTCCAAATAGTACTGTAGAAATAAATATCATACCAAAGCAGCAATTAATAGACAAAGATATTATTATGTCGAATAAGATTTCTCGTAATAGAGTTCAAATGATTGTTTCTGTTGGAAGCGCACTACTTTATACACGGATTCTCCCTGTTGAAGATTACCCTATTGTAACTATGATGAATGTTCATAATAGAAACCCATTTCCTGAGAGCGATGTCCGTATATATAGACCGTTACAAGAATATATTAATAAAATTAGAAGCTTAATAGTTGCTCATGCATCTACAAGCACAAATGTAAAGCTATTAATACCAAGAGGGGCTGTAAATAAAAAAGAAATTGAGCAAGAATGGGGTAGAGCAGGTACTGCTGTTATAGAATTTGACGGGGAGCTTGGCGCTCCTGTTGTCGCTGGACCAATTCCACTTCCGAATGAGTTATATAAAAACGAAGCGGATGCAAAGCATGATCTTGAGTATGGATTTGGGATTTTTGAGTTAATGCAAGGGGGTAGCCAAGGAGCACCCAGCACCTATAGAGGTACGATTGCCATAGATGAATATGGCCAAAGACGAATAAAATCCCGACAAGATGATCTTGAATCAGTCCTGAACCAGTTGGCTAAAGTCACGATTCCTCTAATGCAACAAATATATACAGAAGAAAAGGTTATCAGACTCGTTCAGCCTTCAGGACTGATCAAAGAAACTAAATTTAATTATAATAATGAAGACTTAACTGGTAGAATCAATGATATTACCACAGGTGCTTACGATATAGTTGTCGTAACAGGTTCTACCTTACCATCTAATAGATGGGCACAATTTGAATTCTACATGCAAATGTACGAAAAGGGGCTAATAGACCAAGTAGAAACACTTAAGAAAACCGAAGTTGTTGACATAGAAGGTGTTCTTGAAAGAATGAATACTATAAAGATGTTACAACAACAGGTAGCCCAGCAAGAAGAAGAGATTAAAGGCTTAAAAGGCGACCTTCAAACAGCAGATAGAGAAACTGTTGGGGCAAGGAAACGCTTAGAAGTTGAGAAGTTTAAATCAGATTTGTCTGACCAATCGAGCAAAGCTCAAGCTGCTACTAGCTTGTTTGACGCGCGATTAAAAGACACTCTTGCTATGCAAAAACAGTCGGTTAAACCTGAAAAAGGAGATCGCAAATGAGCGAAGAAGCAAGACCCCAAGAAGCCCAAGTAGAAGAACAGCAACCAGTAACTGAAGAAGTTTCTCAGGAAACAGCAAATCCTAATGATATGGATCCTTTTGCTGCTCAACCTGAGTCAATTATGGATGATACTGGTTCCGACCCTTTTGCTGAGCTAATGGAAACAGATCCACAGGAAACGGAATTACCCGTTGAACCTGCTGGTGACCCAATACAACAAGAGGCGCAGTCAGTAGATTCTGATGCGCCTAAAGAAGATCAAAACCAGTATCAATACTGGCAAAGTCAGGCGGATATAAGGTCCAAGGAGCTAAGCACTGTTCTGGAAAACTTTGGAGTTGAATCGGTTGATGAATTACAGGCAAAATATGGAGATATCCAAGATATTGCACCTATTGCCCGTTATGTGAAATCAAATCCAAATGTTTTAGACAATGTTGAAAACTCTCTTTCCAATGGACAACCTCAAGGTCAGCCGCAAGGAGACCAAGAGACTTCATTGAAGCAACCAGAGAAACCTACAAAGCCAAGTAATTACGATGCTCTTGATGCCTATTCAGATCCTAATTCTGATTCCTTTAAATATAAAGAATCTATGGATGAGTATAGAGACCAAATGGTCGATTATGCTCGTGCAGAGAATGATATGTTAAAGAATCAGATGGTTCACGAAAAGGAAGTACAGCGACAGCGACAAGAAGACGTTAAATTAAGAAATGACTTACATACAAAATATAATATGCCCGTTGAAGAGGTAGATCGTTTTGTTCAGTACATGTCATCTCCTGAGAGCGTTTCTGTTGATAATCTAGTCGCATTATGGAAGACACAGCAAAATCCAACTGCTTCTGCACCTACTCAAGCGCCACAAGCGCATGCTGAAGGTCAGATAGCACCAGATCCAACTGTGGCAGCTATGAAGCGTCAGCGGGAGAAATTATCTATGCCGCAACCTGTTTCTGTAACACCTGGAGGAGAACAAGGAGCCGATAAGTCACCAGAAAGTACCGTAATGGATGCTATGATCAGTGATTATAAAAGTAAAAACCCTTGGTAAAAGGGAAAAGGAGTAACAAGTAAATGGCTACTTATTCAGTCGCAGGCGCAGCTCCTAGTGGTGTATCCACTAACAATAATCGTCGGTTATACAACTTTGGCGAGCGTGTAGCAGAGCTAGCACCTGAACAATCCCCTCTCTTTGTCTACCTTTCAAAAGTAGCAAAGAAGCCTACCAATGACCCTGTCTTTAAGTTTTTAGAGCAGCGTCATCAGTGGGCAAGACGCAATTTCGATGTCGAAACTGCGATTAGTGCTTATGACCCAGATCCAGCAGCAACAGCAACCAAAAATATGTTGGTAGATGTTGCTTATGATGCGAACGGCAAAGCACTTACTACACCAACATGTCCCGAATTTTTCGTGGCAGATGGTGGACAATTAATCTCTGTCCCAGCAACTACTAATGCTTCTGCAGTGGTAGATGTTGTATTTAGAGTTACAGGCGTAACTAAAGCAGCTGCTAAAGCTACTTTAGCTTGTACTGTTCATTCTGTGAATGGAAGCACTGATGCTTCAGCTTATCCTTCAACAATTGCAGTTGCAAATAATGCAAAAGGCCAAGTGATTGGTACAGCATTTGAAGAGGGATCTGGAGCTCCAGGTGGTTGGAGAGATACATTATCCGATAGAGAAGGATATACGCAGATTTTTAAAACTGCTATTGATCTCTTTAGTGGAACATCTCTAGCTACAGAGTATCGTGGCGTAGCTGACGAATATCGTCGAGTATGGCGCGAGAAGTTAATGGAGCACAAGATGGATATCGAGCATGCAATGCTTTATGGTGTTGGCTCATCTGATGATGCAGGCGCAGCAGCACCTAAGCGTATGACTCATGGTGTCATGCCTTACATTACAGCTAATGGTGGAAAGACAGCTGATTTTACAGAAGCTTCCTCCACTTATGATACATTCATTGATTACATGGAAGACTTTTTCGCACCCGAAAAAGGCAATAGCGGTGACAAGCTTTGCTTGGCATCTCGTCCAGTAATTGCATGGATGAACAAGTTGGGAAATAACTCATTCTGGAATAATACTGGCGGAGCTAGCTCTTATCAGTTAGATATCAGTTCTGTTCCTGGATCATTTGGCCACACAGTTACTAGGATTAACACAATCTTTGGTAACCTTCATGTGGTCCAAGAACCATTATTCCGCGGTTCAAACAGCGGTAAGATGGCTCTTATAGATCTAAAGAATGTGGCGTATCGTCCATTAGTAGGTAATGGCAAGAATCGTGATACACATATCATGACGAATGTTCAAGCTAATGATGTTGACGGAAGAAAAGATATGATCATGACCGAAGCTGGTCTTGAGATTCAACTTCCTGAAACTCATGGTATCATAACCTTCACAGATCTGTAAAGATCGTTAATTTGGTGGGGCTTTTATTAGCCCCACCTTCTTAAAGGAAATTATGGCGAATCAAACCGTAGAAACAAAAATTGAAGATTTAATCGGGGAAGTCCCTGATAATAATGCAACTGCAGTAACCCAGTGGGCTACTGATGTTGCTAGAGAGGTTATTAATCTTTTACCAACAGAGATGCTTTGGCAAGTATCTGAAACGATCACAGATTCAAGTGGAGGTTCTGGGGCTGCTATAGCAATCGGAAGTATTACTGATGGGTCTTTAGCTGCTGCAGGAACGGAATTAACCGTATCAACTGGAGGATCTGGATATGGTTCTGACCCTAAAGTGGTTATTAATAAATCTGGTGGAGGACTTTCAGGTGGTTCAGGAGCTGTTATAAGAGCAGTATCCAATGGGAGTGCTGTGATTGCCGCTTATATAGTAAGTTCAGGTACTGGCTATGCTGGTACAGATGTGGCAGCTGTAGTTGGAGATGAGGGAGTAGCAGTAACAACAGCAAAATTTTTATATGCACATAATCAAGGCTATAGAGCTTTAGAGATTGATGCGGCAAATAAGCAAAGAGCAGAAGACTCTGACTCTATTTATCAAGCGACAACTCAAAACCCAGTATTTTATAGAGAAGCTGGTAGAATTTATATAGAACCTGCTGGAGGTTCAGCAGTAGTAGTTAAATACCCTACAATAAATTATGATGATGCAGATATAGCTGGAGTGCCTGATGATGTAAAGCATTTAGTTGTTATGGGAGCGGCAGTAAAGGGAAGATTGTATCAATTAGATGTTTTAAGAAGATCTGTAGATGATCTTACTGCACCTAGTTATGCAGAAGAATCATTGTCCTTAGTACCATTACCTTCTATAGCAGATCTATCTATATCAGAATCTGCACCTACTCTAGTATTAAGCGCAGAACCTACTTTATCTGACCTATCAATTAGCTCTACACCTCCTGTTGCACCTGGTTCACCATCATTTACAGATACTCTAGTAGTAATGAACGAAGCAAATGCACCTACTTATGATGCTCCTGCATTAGTTACTTCATTTGCGAATGCAACAACACAGATAGAGACGAATGAAGATGTAGAATTAGCTAATGCTGAATTATCTAAGATTGGCGCTCAATTAAATGAGTATAAATCAAAAGTAGATAATGAACTAAATAAATTTAATGAAGCTCAAGTTGAATATCAGTCTGAGGTTGGAATAGCAACTCAAGAAGCTCAAATGAAACAAGGTAAGGAATTTCAAGAATATTCTTCTAAACTTCAATTATTTCAATCTGAGTTAGAAAAATATCAACAAGAAGTAAATAAAGAAGTAACAGAATATACGACCAATAAACTTCAAAAAGATTTATCAATTTGGCAGCAGAAAAGAAATGATGATATGAAAGAGTATGCTGCTAAATTAGAACTTTATAAAACAAATTTAACAAATGAAAAAGAAATATATACTATTAACGAGATACAGAAAGAAATTGGCTTATGGCAGGCAGAGCAAACTCAAAGACTGCAGAAATATGGACAAGACTTGCAACAAGCCTCGGCTAAATATGGAAGTGAGTTCCAAACGTATCAATCAGACTTAAGTAGTATTTTTCAAAAACACCAAACTATGGTTCAAGAATTACAGGTCTTAGACACGCAATATCAAAGAGGGTTACAAACTTTTGTAGCTTCTTATCAAGAGCCACAACAAAACGCCAAAGGAGTATAGAAAATGGCAAGTAGAGTAGAATATTCTGTTAGCATGACTCCAATCAGAACAATTGCCGCTTCAGGTGATTATGATGCTCATGATGTTATTGCTAATGATATAGGAACATCATTGGGTGGATCCGCTAGTGTAAATACAGGAGCAGCAGATCATACAACTGATTATGGTCCTTATATGAAAGCAGATTCGAATGGAGAAACTAAAGCGACCACATCAGCTAAAATGTTATTTATAAAACATACAGGTAAATCTTGGGATTCTGCTAGTGTTCTTGGTGCTGCAGACATTAGCACTGATTTAACTGTACAAATATACATATCTTTAGCAGATATGAATGCAGCTTCACCAACAGTTAGTGGTAGTGCAGTTACTTTAGATGGTCCAACAGCAGGTATTTATAAAACAATAGCTGTAATAGCTAAAGGTGGGGCAATTATGCTTCCTTCACCAGGGAATGAAACTTTTAAACTTTCCTGCGCAAGTGATCTTGCAGTTGAATATGCGGTAATAGATTAATGACGCAAAAGCAGATCATAGAACAAATTCAACAAGTCCATCCAGAAATTGGTGAGACGCAATTACGCATTATGTTAAATAATGCGTTAGATGAGTTTGTTGCTGAAGCTAGGACAAATATTCATATGGACATTTTAAATCCAGATGCAGATCCAGTTGCTGATAAGCGTTATTATGATTTTACTGGAGCTACAAGTATAACTGATGCGGAGGATGTTTTAGAGGTTATTCAAGTAACTTATGGGAATTCAACAGATGGTGAGAAGATAATAGGTCATCTTTCTAGCGATGCAGAACCATTGGATGTAACATAATGGCAAGTTCAAGTAAATATAAAGCATGGTGGGTAAAATTAGGGAAATTAGGCATTGGTTATTGGGATGATATTGAAGGAGAAGTTAAATCATTTGGAGCTGATGATATATCAGCAGGTGATAAAATTCGAATTTTATACAGAAGAAAGCCTACAAAGCTTACTTCGACCCTTAGTGAGAAACCAGATGTCCCAGAACAATTTCATAAAGCTATTATGTATCGGGTTATGGAACAACTAAGTGCTCGTAAAGGTGATTATAAAGGCGCTCAATATTATATGAAAGAATATGAAAAGTGTGTAATTATGGCAAAAAAATATACGAATAAAGGAAGAGATGGCAGTCATATCTCGATTGCTCCTCATGAATTCTAATGGCAGCAGGTACTTACAATATAACAATATCTAGAGGTACTGACTTTGCCTTAGGAATGACATTAAAGGATAATGGTGGGACCGCTATAAATGTAACAAACTATACATTTAAGTCTGAGATCCGAAGAAAAGAAAGCACTGGTGTGGCTGCCACTTTCACTGTAACGAAAACAAATGCCTCTGCTGGAGCAATAAAACTAGCTTTAACTCAAGCTCAAACAGAGACGTTGCCAGTTGGAAAATTAAAATACGATCTAGTCGCAAATGATGGTACTGAAGTAGATCAATATGTAAAAGGAACTGTAACTGTTGTTGA
>Ga0315316_10001500_pt1 | contig 16421 bp, 12 predicted proteins | sample M160m3416metaG_FD_203702 | JGI IMG/M metagenome (GOLD analysis project Ga0315316, IMG submission 203702) | Ammonia-oxidizing marine archaeal communities from Monterey Bay, California, United States - M1 60m 3416 | ecosystem: Environmental > Aquatic > Marine > Intertidal zone | place: USA... | reverse complement strand
GGCAATTTTTATTAAAGAATTCATTTTACAAGTTTTTATATTTAGAACTTTTTCTATTTTAATTTTTTTATTAAACTGGTAATATATCATTTCTTAAAAATTTGTTTTTTTCTTTAGGATCTTCTTTGATATCAATTCTCAATTCTAACGGTTCTTCTGGTGATAATCTATATTCTTCATCCCCATATGGAGCATCCAATGGATCACGGTCTAATTCACCATTTTCAATAGATTCATTATCATCTAATTGTATTTTAACAAGATTTTGGACAATTTTTGTTAAATTACTTAATTCAATATAACTTGGATCTATTCCATTTTTATCTATTCCATTTTTATCATTAATTAATTCGGATGCTTGTTTTTTTCTTTTTTCTTCTTTCTTTTTCTGTCCATATTTATATTTTTTATATCGATTGTTTATAACCAATACAATAGCAGTAAATCCGGATGTTATAATAGCTAATTCCCACAAATCCGCACCTATCGCCATCGATATGGCGGCAGAAATCCATAAGTTTGCTGCCGTATTAATTCCTTTTACATAATTATTACTTTTAAAAATGGTAGCAGAACCTAAAAAACCCATACCACTTACAATTTGGGCACATATACGAGCAGGATCAGCATTCGGTGATTCGTATTTATCTCTTAAATAAACAGAAATCATCGTGAATAAACAAGAACCTAAGCCAACCAGATTGTGCGTAGCAACACCACCAGGATGTGTATGTAATTCTCGTTCAATACTTATTATTGTTGAACAAACAACGGATAATGATAATTTTACTAATGAATTTACAATATATTTTAACGAAAACGTTAATGACATTTTTCTCACATTTATTACTGAAATTAATACTAATTTCAATTTTATTTATAACAAAATACTAGTTTTTTAAATTAAAAAGTGGATGAGAATAAACTTCATTTACTTGACGATTTACTTGAATAAATGTAGTACATTTAGGAAAATCTTTCAATCGTTGAGCACCGATATATGTACCTGTACTTCTCATACCCCCTAATAAATCCATTACTGTACTTTTAACTGGTCCTTTATATGGAATTTTTTTGATTTTTCCCTCCGAACTTCTATATGAAGCCATACCACCATGATGTTTCTTTTGTGCTAGAGAAGAAGACATACCATAAAATGTTTTAAATTTATTTCCATCTTCATCTTCAATTAAATCACCACCTGATTCTAAATGTCCAGAAAACATTCCACCACACATTACAAAATGAGCACCTGCACCAAATGCTTTTGCTACATCACCAGGTAATCTACATCCACCATCTGATACAATATGACCTCTTAATCCATTTGCTACTTCTGAACATTCCATACAAACTGATGCTTGAGGATATCCTACACCGGTTTTTAAACGAGTTGAACATACTGAACCGCTACCAATTCCACATTTAACAATATCCACTTTCGCAGATAAAAGTAATTCTTGAACCATATCAGAAGTTGCTACATTACCAGCAATAATGGTTAATTTTGGATAATGTTCGCGAACTTTTTTACAAAAATTTACGAACTTAGAACTGTAACCATTGGCTACATCAATTACTAGAAAATAGGGATTCAATTTTTCCATCAATGCGATCAATTTAATCCAATCTTTTTGATTAATACCTGTACCTAACGCATAATAATTTGGATTTAGATCATCTGGATATTCTTCTATTGAATAATGTTTATGTAAACAAGTTATTATTTTATGTTTAGATAATTCACGATACATTTCAAAAGTTCCTGTTGTATCCATATTAGCTGAAAGAATTGGAATACCCTTCCAAGTTCTTTTTGAATGTAAAAAGGTAAATTCTCTTTCCAAATCAACTTCACTTCGAGAAGATAGATTTGAACGCTTTGGTTTGATCAATAGATCTTGAAAATCAAATTTAACTCCGTATTCTATTTTCATTGTATATATAATTATATTAACATTTACAATGAAATATTTAACTATGTTTTTTATTAATTTTATTCGTCTGTAATTACAGAACATTCCGCATCATTAAGATTATTTGGTAAATATTTATTTCCTCCAAATGTTAAATATGCTCTAGGTATCTTTGTTAATAACGACGCATTTACTATTTCTCTGCCAAAATCGAGTTTTGTTAAATAATCATATGCTATATAATTATTTTCAGTTTTCTTTTTTTGTTCTAAATCAATAAAAGTAGTTGCTGAAAGATCATCTACTTCAAATGTTACTGATTTTGTTGGAAAACAATTTTTAAATTTTACTCTAGTAATATTTGGACAACTATTTTTGTTTTCTTTTTCTTCTTCTTCTTTTAAATCTGGTATTCTTTGGGCAATATTTTTTCTTAAACCAGCAAAAATACATCTTTTTAATCCTTCATCTCTTCTCTCACGTTCATCTTCTATAACATCTATATTACCACGAATATATTGCATATAATTTTTTTCTTCATCAAGTGCTCCTTTAGGAATCGTATTTCCAAAAATTCTAAAATGAACCCATGGTTTTATATTTTTTTTTAGTTCTTTTTTCTTTTGATAGTCAGATAAAAGTTTATTATAACTATCTTTTTGGTCTTTTTCTGCATCTTTTTCTTTTAGAGTTTTTCTGATATATTCATGTTCTGGTTCTTCATCTTTCATATGTATGCTTGATGGGGTAGTTTTAACTATTATTTCTGGTATAGCCTGTTGAGTCATTTTATCTTTTCCTTCTTTGAAACTTAAATTACTATATAAAGCATAAGTCATTATATTTCTTAAACCAAAATCTGCGGTTGAGTTTAAACTATCTGTCTTCTCTTCTATATTTGTAATAGTATCACGTAATTCTAGAATAGTTGCTCTTAAGATTTTGTTATTATAATGAAAATTAAATACATTCAATAACCCTGCAACTAATTTATATTTTAAACTCTGTCCAACACCATTTTCACCAAATATATGCTCTATTCTCTTATCATTTATTTGTTCTGTTGTCATATTTATCGTTTGCACCTTTTCCTTTAATAAACCATCCATTTTTTCCTGAAGAAAAAAATCAAATTTGTTATTTTTATCAAATACTCTAAATTTATCAAAAATTTGTTGAATTTGAGATGCAAATTTGGTCTTATTATTACTAGATTTATACCATGCGTAAAATTCCATTGCGTAATCAAAATCATTTGTATTTTCTAGGAGAATTTCATTTACTTTAATAAATTCTTTGGATAGTTTTATATTGCTTGTATTATCACTTTTAGTTTTAAGTTCCCTTGCTACATCGTTCATTTTACGTCTAAAAGCAAATACAAAACTATTAGTTTGTTCACTTATACTCTTGGTTATGCTTTCCAACGTCTTTATATTTAATCCATGATCTTCTGCCCACTCTAGAATTACTTTATTTTGATCATCATATTCTGCACCAGTTACCCATTTAACAAATTTTGGGTAAGCATTAAAGTATGTAATTTCTAGACTATCTTTTTTAACTTCTTTAATTTTATGTATATATTTATTTGTCAAATTTAATAAAGTAATATGATCACTCTCTCTATTAAATATTTTAGCATCATCCAAATCTGCTTTACTTTTTAATCCTAGACGTTGTTTTAATCCGAAACGCTTTTTAAAAATTTTATAAAAATCGGAATTTGATCTTTCAATCTCAGTACATAATTCCTCATAATCACTTTTTTCCATTTTTCCTCGTCTTGGATATTGTTGTAATCCAAATTTGTTATGAAACAACGTTTGAAGTCCACGATTACCAATAGTAAGACTAGCACAAAGTAATTTTATAGCTTCATCTGTACAATCAAAAATAAAACTTTCAGCAATAAATCTAGCATGCTCCATTCTTAGGTTTGATTTTAAATGATTAGGTAAACTCTCGTCTAAAATAACATATATTGTCTTAACTATATAAAATGGTAATGTAAAATAACCACTATCACCATCCACAAAATCATATGCTGCGAAAATTTTCTTAATATTTTCAATAGTATCTGCTGGAAATGGTTCTAAATAAATTGATTTACCCTGTATTCCAGACATTAAATCTAAAACATAATCTAAATTATAAATTTGATTATATTGATATTCTGGAACATCAGTTAATTTATTTACTTCTTCTAAATAATCAATAAGTTTAAATACATGTGGTATTGGATTTACTTTAAGAATTTCTGGAATTGGCCAATCTGGAAATTCATTTTTAAATGTTTCTTTATCATATAATCTAATAGCAACACCTGGTTCAGTTCTACCAACTCTTCCCCATCTTTGGGCAGCTTGTGCTTTAGAAGTATATTCAGTACCAATATGGGTCAAATCACTTTCTGCATCATATTTTACCTTTATTTCGAGACCCGAATCAATCACATATGTTAAACCTTTAATAGTAAGTGATGATTCCGCAATAGGAGTAGATAAAACAATTTTTCTACCCCATGGACCTTTATGATGATTATTTAACCTTGGTTCCTCAATCATTTTATACATATTTAAATGTGTTGCGATTTGTGTTTCATACGCTGAAGTTCCTCTAGATAAATCAGTACAAAATACTTTTGTATTTAAATGCATTTTATCTGTATAATCATATAATTTATTACAAATTTTTTTGACTGGTCTTGTTGGATTTGACTCATTTCCTACACTTGGTAATATCCATAAAATAGAACCTTTCTTATTAAGAATTTCAACATCAGTGACATCATCTAACTCTTCAATTTTATCATCGAGTTTTTTTTTCCATTCTGCGTTAGGATCAATCATTCTATCATCTAAATTTTGAATTTGAGTAATTTCTTGTATATCTTTAGCATCTAATTCCGCATATAATTCTTTAATCTGTTGCATTTTATCATATTCATCATCATCAAGATCCGCATCATCATCTTCATCAATTTCATTATCTAAAATTCTCTTAATTTGAGTTTCACCTTCATCATAATGATTTATTTTGGGTTTAATCCAAATATCTATTTTCTCTTTTGGAGTTGTACCTGGAACAAATAAATCCGCAAATTTAAATTCCTGAAAATAAGTTTCATATGGTTTAGGATCAATTGTAGCACTCATTAAAATAAACTTTAACGAAGAATTTTCTCTTAATGCGTATTTCATTTTCATTATAATATAATCAATTCTTGCATTACGTTCATGAACTTCATCTATAACTACAATATCCCAGACATTATCTCCATCATTATTTTGTAGCGTAGGATATTTATTTAAAAAATTTATAAGTGAACCATCTGTAGCATATAATATTTTAGTACTTTTCTTATCACTTTTTTTACCGTCAATCCATGTCTGACTTTTCATTTCAGTAACAACTGCTTTATCTTGATCACTTAATAGTGTTCCCATTCCTATATCGGAACTAGAATATTTATATCCAACTTGCTCTCCTATCCTAACATCAAGAGTTGCAGCGGCATATAATGCAGAACTTTGAGTCAAAATTCGTTTTGGCAAAGTTACTATAACTCTACCTTTTTTTCCATATCCAGTATAATGTAATGCTACCTTAGGAGCAAGTACTGTTTTTCCAGCACCAGTTCCTGCTCTAACTAAAACAACTTGATTATTATGAATCAAATTCTGTAATTCATTACAATATTTATAAAATGGATAATGTGCCCAACCACTTGCTTTATGTGTTGGTATTATTTCCCCTTCTTGTTTCTCAGATATTGTTACTGGTGTGGTAATATCATTTCCTTCTTTATTCCAATTTTCGTCAGCAAGTTCTTTATACTTACTAGAAAATTTTTTTCCATTTAATGGATTTGGAAACATTCCTTTTGGATCAAAAATACCTATTCCCTCACTTCTCATTTTAATTTTATCAGTTGATTTATAATTCCACATATAAACATCTTCATCAATATTACGATCAAAATATTCGATTGTATTTAAATCATTTCCTGCTATTTCTTTTACACGTTTAATAGTATTACTATTAACTCTATATGTAATATATGGTTTTCCATTAATTACAATATCGTCTTCTGGTTTAAATAATGGATCTAAACCATGTAAATGAAGTAATGGTAAAATATTTTTATCTGCTTGAATAACTTTACGAACTAATGGTGTTATAGGAACTGGATGAGCCTCATTTATATTTTCTTTAGTTTTTTTCATTAAAATAATTTTATTTAAAGTTGAATTATTCTTATTTTCTTCTTTTCTTTTTTTTGATTCACTCTTTAACATTGCTTTTATTTGATCTGTAGCAATTTCCTCAACTGTTCTCTTTTCTGTTTCTTCAACATTATTAGTTCCTCCAATTTGTTTATTTTTATGTGAATAATATTCTTTAGAAGATATTCTTTTTTTACCACTTGTATTAATTCTATAATAAATATACTTATATTTACCGTTATTAGTTAATTTTCTTTTCTTAACATATCGGTTCATGATTAAACTTAATAATATATATTATAATCATATAATTTATTAATTTTATTTCATTAACATATATTTCCACAAAAAATTTATCTTAAGAATAATTAGAAATACGGATTGGTTTATAAATGAATACACATAATAAAATCAATAACCAGAAATTTAAGAATAGTTCTTTATTAAAATCTAAGGAAGAAATTATGCATTCCCGCCTAATTGCATCCACAATGAATGATGTTTCATTTTCAATGTTTTATGATAATAAGAAAAAATTAAATCAAAGTATTATCAAATATAATACTAATTGTGATTCACCTAGAAGAGAAAAACATCATTATAAAAATATTGAACCTAGAAATCTAAAACTATGGGTAGATGATAAAAATGTGTCTAAATGTTATAAATGTAATAGTGAATTTTCTTTTTTTTATAGAAAACATCATTGTCGTTGTTGTGGAAGAATATTCTGTTATCATTGTTGTTATGACAGAATTGATATCCCAGAACAAATTACTGAAAATGAACTTCCAATCCAGTCTCTTTCTCAGAATAATGTTGGCATTTTAAGTAAAGATTCTACTGATGAATTTAAACATCCAAGACGTAATCAACGAGTATGTATTGAATGTAAAACAAAAATTTTAGAAATTAGAAATCTAGACCCCTTAATTCAAATATTTGATTTATTAGATTTAACATTAGAAGATTATAGAGTGATGAAACACGTATGTAAAAAATGGATGTGTATTGCTAATTATTACTCATCTAATTTTCGTGAATTACAATATTCACTCCCGAATCATAAATTTACTGATAAGGAAAAAAAAATGTTATTTAATAATCGTTTCTTATTTTATGGACATAGTAAATTAATTGTTCAATTAATTAAATCAATTGATTGGATTAATGTTACTGAAGAATTAGAGAAAGAAATATTAAATATTTTACAAAATAATAGAATTAAAAAATGCAAATGTTGGACTCTTATGTGTACAAGAGACTGTAGACGACGCTTAAAAGCAGAAGATTCTATACAATTACTTTACGCAAATATTACAAATTATAAAATTAGACAATATGCATTAAATTGTTTAAGAAATACCCCACGAGAAGAATTATTATGTTATTTACCTTTTCTTGTTTATCATATCAGATATGAATTATTTTTTGACAATTATCAAAATAAATTAATTAGTAAATTTCTACTTGATAAATCACAAGAAAATAGAGTATTCGCACTTGAAACATATTGGGAAATTTATTCTCAAATTGATGATGTTGATTATAAATTGGTATGTTGTTATAAAAAATTATTAGAAAATTTAACAAAATTATTAAAAACAAATTTTAAACAAACACATAATATGATTGATACTTTCGAAACATATAAAACTAAATCTATCAATGATATTAAAAAATCTTTACTTAAAAATAAATTTAATTTTAATAATATTCCATTTCCTTTTACTAAAAATTCTCAAATTCATGCTGATAATATTAAAAGAATGAAAAGTGCTACTAGACCACTTATGTTTACATATTCTTCTCCAAATAAATTAAAAAGACAAATATTATTCAAATATGAAGATATTAGAAAAGAAAGAATTATTATGAAAATTATAAAACTTATGGATATTATTCTCAAAAGAGATAAAATTGATCTACAATTTGTTACATATGATATTTTAGCTATAGGTAATAAATATGGATTTATTAGTATTGTTCCTAATTCTAAAACTCTGTATAATATCGAATGTAAAGAAAAATTTAGTATTCAAAATTATATTATTGAAAATAATCCTAATTTACCAATTAACATTATTAGAAATAACTTCATTAAAAGTTGTGCTTCTGCTTGTGTTATTGGTTATTTAATTGGATTAGGTGATCGTCATTTGGATAATATTATGATTAGTAATACTGGTCTTTTATTTCATATTGATTTTGGTTTCATTTTAGGAAATGATCCAAAACCCCTCGCACCTGAAATGAAAATTACACCTGAAATGATTGATGCTATGGGAGGACAAAATTCAATTGGTTACAACCAATTTCAGAAATTATGTTCAAAAGCATATAATTGCCTTAGAAGACATAGTAATATATTTGTTGCTTTATTATCTATGTTATCAAAATTATCACCTGAAATTGATAATGGGAAATTTACAGAACAATTTATTGATTCACAAGTTATTAAAAGATTTATCCCTGGAGAATTATATACTGAAGCATCACTTCAATATAAAACACAAATTATTAATAATTATAATACTTCTACTTTAATTGATTATTGTTATTATCATAAAAAAGAAACACTAGAAAAAAATATTGAAGTTGTTACAGGATTTTTTTCTAATATTGGTTCATCTATTACTAGTTATCTTTATACATCTTCACCATCTACTGAATAATTTGATATAATGAAAAAATTTCTAAGAAAAGTTATAAACTTATCTTCAAAATTATCTTCATCTTTTAATTCGATTATTTTCTTCATTATTGCTGTTCCTACTACACAACCTTGAGCACCTGTATTCATTACTGCTCTTACTGTTTTATTATTTGATATACCAAAACCAATTAAACACGAATATAATACATTTTTATTTATACGATCATAAATTTCTTTATATTTTTGAAAATAATTATCACTAAAATTACGAACTCCTGTTATTCCCAAAACTGATACACAATAAATATAGGTTGAAGCTAGATTATTAATTTTTTTTACACGTTCATTACTTGTTTCACTTGTTACAATTGGAATAAAACTTATATTATTTTTTTCACATAATTTCATAAATTTATATGTATATTTTTCTTCTAATGGTAAATCAACTACTATTACTCCCGAAATCATATCTTTACAATATTCTAACCACCCATCTTTAAACGAATTAATATATCCCATTAATACTACTGGTAAATTAAAACCTCTTTTTCTTGCTTCCTTTAAAATATCTAAACATTTGAAAATACTATTTGTACCATTTTGTCGAGCAATTTCACCACAAGATTCTAAAACTGGACCATCCGCAGTACATTCACTAAAATTTATACCTAATTCTACTACATCTACTACATTTGATTTCTCTAATGCTAATAGAATATCTATTGATTTCTCTACTGTTGGATAACCTGCTGTTACAAAAGCAAATATTGAAAATTTATCTTTTAATAATTTCTCCATTATATACATTATTTATTATCTTTTTGTTAAATTAAATTTAGTTTCCGTTAAACATTTCAATTATACCTTTAAAACCACCTACTAGATCTTCTAATCCTTCTACAATTGGCTGAATTTCTTGACCTGTTGGTGTTTGCATTATTTCAGTACAAATATTTTTTATATAATCTGGGATTTCTTTTCCTAATAAAAATTGACAAAGTTCATTTGTGAAAGTATTACAATTATGTCTAGTTAGAGAATAATCAATTGACCTATATCTAGATTCAATTCCTTTTAGATATTCTACAAACACTTCTGGTTTAATTTCTGTTAATCCCATATAAATTATTCTTACTGGAACCGCATTATGATTATAACAACCCGGTTTACATCCAGATATTCCTCTTTTTTGTCCAAAATAACATTCTGTACCATAAACAACTACTGATGAATGCCATACACCAGCAACAGAACAATTTAAAACTAATGGTGAAAATTTCTTCATTGCTCCGTTACTTAAATCATATACACGTAAATAAACTTTATATTTAGTTACCATTTCTATATATATAAATATAAATTAAAATTGAAAGACTAATTAAATAGATAATATCACACAATAAATTTACTATTATGCTATTTAATATGCTTACTAAAACCTTTGGAGTATCTCATATTCTTATGAGTTATATTACATATGTAGTTCATCATATGTCTCCTAGTCAAGATAAGAAAAAATTATCTATGGCTTTAACTGTTCTTCATTTTTATAATATATATACATCTATTCATAATCATCTACATGAATCATTATCATATAATAGTTCTCTCGCACTTATGTCTCTTTATTCTTGTGTTACTATTGTTCTTGCTGTTGTTATTGATCGTGTATTAACAGACGGAATGAGTCAAGAAAGAAAAAATGAGTTTATGAATCATATGTTAGAAGTTCTAGAAGATTATCCCGCATTACCTGCACATTATTGTGAAAATCTATGGAAATTATTCCATAGAAAAGTTCATACTCAAGAAAATATTGTACCACCCGCACCAACTAATACCCCATTAGAATCCCCACGTCTTGTAGTAGATGATGATATTCCTCAATTACAAGAACTTCTTCTAAACGAAAATGATACTCTTCAGGAAATGCTATATAATCCTCCTACTACTACACCTGTTGTTGAACTTGAAACTCAAAAAAATACTCTAGAAAATACTCTAGAAGAAAATGATGAGGAAATTCATCAAATTATTGAAGAAGATTTAGAAGAAAAAACACACGAAGTTATTGAAAATAGTTGTGTTCTTCTTTAGATTATGAAATTAAAATCGATATAGTAATCCTTGATATAATTAATATTGATAATTTATATTAAGAATTAATAATGAATATATCGCAAAATAAATCACGAATTGAAACTTGTTTAGAAAAATTACAAAAAATGTTTCTAATTGGCATTTCAGTTGATGTTAAAGAAACAGATTACAAACAAGTACCTCCACCTAATTCACCAATTGATATTAGATTTCCACAAAATCCACCAAATACACCAAAAATTGTTATTGAAACAGATTTATGGCCTTGTAGAGATGAAAAGTGTAATCAATTAATTGATAATCAAAGTGAATTAGTATTTAATGAGCATCCTGAGAGGATGTGTCCAAAATGTGGGACAACTCGTTTCAAACCTTAAATTAAAATTATTATATCCAGTCCCTAATTATGATTTGAGAATTTTTTTGTAAGTACAGAGGCTACTTACGTTTTTTTTCTTTTTTTTTTCGTTGAACACAGTTGTTCAGTATTGAGACATTTTTAACACCAGCAGTCATGCCAATGCTTTCGGCAGAAAGTACATATGTGTTTATTGCGCATTTCTTGTTCCTCAATCATCTTGGCAAATTCTTCAATTTCTTGACAAAGTGCAAGTCCAAACTTGAATTTATCCCTTAACATTTTTGTTGTTTCTGTCGCTGGTTTCTTTGCACATTTTACTGTTCCGAATGCGGCAGGCATTTGTGTTAGGGTTTCACGAAAAATCTTTTTGATTTGTGTAGATCCTTTATATATCGATTTTAAAATTTATTTTAAATTAGATGAGAATATAATAAATCGTCTGGATTTATTTTTGTATATTTAAATCCACTTTCTGTCATTTTACTAATAATATTAGTTATATCTTCTTTTTGTTGTAATTCAATTCCAAGTAAAACAGCACCATGATTTTTATTATTTCTTTTTAAATATTCAAAACGAGTAATATCATCATTTGGCCCTAAAACATTATTAATATATTTTTTTAATTCTCCAGGTCTTTGTCCAAAAGTAATTAAGAAATAATGTTTCAAATTTTGATGTAATAAAGCCTTTTCAGAAATATCTGGATATCTAGAAATATCATTATTTCCACCTGATAAAATACACACAATATTTTTTCCTTTTAATTTAGATTTATCAATCTTATCTAAACAAGAAATACTTAAAGCACCAGCAGGTTCTAAGACAATTCCCTCATTTTGATAAACATCTATCATATTGTATGATAAATGATTATTATCAATAATGAATGTATCATCAATTATTTTAGAACAAATTTCAAATGTTTTTTGTCCTGCTGTTTTTACACTTGCACCATCAACAAATGTATCTATATCTTCTATCGTAGTTATTTCTTTATTTTTTAAAGATTGTGTCATTGAATCCGCATTTTTTGGTTCAACACCATAAATTAAACAATCTTTATTCATTATTTTAGAATATTGCCCAACACCTGATATTAATCCACCACCACCAATCGGCAATATAATCATATCTGGTTTTATTTCTTCATAAATTTCATTACCAATTGTTCCTTGGCCGATAATTACATCTTCATCATCAAATGGATGAACGAATATTGATTTATTTTCTTTACAAAATTCATTTGCGGCAGCTAAACTCTCATCAAAATTATTTCCTTTTAAATGTAAAGTTAATTTATCTTTACCATAATATTTAATTCTATTTATTTTCTGTAATGGAGTATTTTCAGGTAAAAATATATGATGATTTAAATTTAATGAACTACAAGTTAAACTAACTCCTTGGGCATGATTTCCCGCAGATACTGTTACAACAGTTGGAAGTTTCTTTCTATAACAATGTTTTAAATTAGACATGGGTGTTTGCATTTCTGGTCTCCAAACAACTTCATCATGTGGAATCCATTTACTTTGTTCGATTGAATTCATTATTTTATTATAAGCACCACGAATTTTAAAACTTCTAACACTTTGTAAATCTTCTCTTTTTAAAAATAAATTACAGTTAAATTTATCAGATAATCTTTGATTATATTGAAGTTCTGTTTTATTAATTATATTACTAAGCCTCATATTTTTAGTAGCATTATCAAATTTGAATTTAGATAAGGCATTTTTTATAAAAGTTCTATGAAAATTTGGACCAAAGGTCATTATATCAATATATTATTATTAGTTAATTAGATATATATTAATATATTATTCTTATGTTTCAATTTTCATTTATGTGGAAATATATTTTTTACAGCACTAAATAATCCTTTTATTACTTTATTTGGTTCATTTGTTCTAATAAAGAAAACTGTTAAAGTAACAAACCAAGCTAAAAATACATCATCTGAATAATGTCTTCTATTTGCTAAAATTAAAAATTGGTTTACAAAATTAAAGAGAAGTAATAAAGTTGTGTATTTATCTGAAACATAATACAGATAATATAAAGTAGCAATTAAACATGTTAAAGTATGTCCACTAAACATTAAATCACAACATCCTCCTACGTGAAATGGATTTTTTTCTTTAATATTACATTTACGTATTGATGGTAATACCGTTAAATTATTAGCAATCATTCTAATAATATATAATATTCCTAAATCTGCTAAAAAAGAGACTTTCTGTTCCCATTCTAAAAATGTTAAAGCCATTAATGCAGGAAAACCTGCTACAAAATGTCTTACATATCCAAATATCTCTTGATTAAATTTATCCTTAAACATTATTTTAGGTAAATAAGTATGACCAAGATCATATATGATTTTTGTATGTAAATTTCCTTTTTTAAATCCATTAATATCTATATGATATCGTCTAAAAAAACCATTTATTCCTAAAATCATAATTAATACTGTTACAGTTGCAATAAAATCTAACTTTATTGTTTCCATTATATATATTATAATAATACAAAATATTTTAATCAACTTCATCAACTTCATCAACTTCTGCTGTTTGAGGAGAAGATTGTTCTGAAGTTTGTTGTGTTCCTTGTGTTTCTTGTCCTCCTTGATACATTCTTTGGAAAATTGGTTTAATCTTTCCTTCTGTTTCATTATATTTATTTTCATAATCTTCTTGACTTCTTGTATCATCTCTTAACCATTCAATCGATTCTGTTACAATACCATTAATTGTAGTAGCATCTTCTTCACTTAGTTTTTCTTTTAATTCACTATCCATTGAATTTCTAACTGAATAGACATAATTTTCAAGTTTATTTTTAGCATTTAGTCTATCAATTACTTTTTGGTCTTCTGCTTCATATTTTTTAGCATCATCTACCATCTGATTTACGTCATTATCACTTAAATTTGTTCTATTTGTAATTTCAATACTATTTTCTTTACCTGTCTTTTTATCTTTAGCACTAACTTTAAGAATACCATCTACATTTAGAGAAAACTCGACTTCAATTTGAGGAACTCCTCTAGGAGCAGGAGGAATACCAGTCAATTCAAATGTTCCTAACTTATTATTATTTCTTGTTAGTTTTCTTTCACCTTCATAAACTTGGATAGAAACACCTGGTTGATTATCTTCATAAGTTGAGAAAATCTTCGATTTTTGAGTTGGGACAGTTGTATTACGATCAATGATATTTGTCATTACACCCCCAGCAGTTTCAATTCCAAGAGAAAGAGGACAGCAATCAATTAGTAAAATATCAGCACCACATTCTTTATCTGTAAGAATACCTGCTTGAACTGCTGCACCATAAGCAACTGCTTCATCTGGATTTATACTTTTACACAAAGTTTTTCCACCAAAGAATTCTGAAAGAAGACTTTGAATTTTTGGAATACGAGTTGATCCACCAACTAGAACAACATCATGAACTTCATCTTTAGGGATATTACTATCTTCTAAAACTTTCTGAACTGGATCTAAACATTTTTTGAATAAATTTCCACATAAACTTTCAAAACGAGCACGAGATAAACTTGTATAAAAATCTTCACCATCATAAAGGGCATCTATTTCAATTGAAGCATTATTTCCTGAAGATAATTCTCGTTTTGCCTTTTCACAAGCAACTCGTAATCGTTTTAATGCTTTATCATTCTTTCTAATATTTTTACCATTTTTATGAGAAAATTCTGTAACAAAATGATTTACAAGAATATTATCAAAATCTTCACCACCTAAGTGTGTATCACCTGATGTTGCCTTTACTTCAAATACACCATCATCAATTGTTAGAATAGATACATCAAAAGTACCACCACCAAGATCAAAAATTAACACATTTCGTTCTGTTTCTGTATTTTTATTAAGCCCATAAGCAATCGCTGCTGCTGTTGGTTCATTAATAATTCGAAGAACATTCAATCCAGCAATTTTTCCAGCATCTTTAGTAGATTGTCTTTGAGAATCATTGAAATAAGCAGGAACTGTTACTACAGCATCCGTTACTTCATGTCCTAAATATTCTTCAGCATATTTCTTTAAATATCCTAAAACCATTGAACTAATTTCTTCTGCTCTAAATCCTTTTACTTCTCCATTATATTCTGCTTGAATTAATGGAGTATCATTTGGACCACTAACTATTTTAAAAGGAAGATTTTTAATATCCTTTTGGACGACTGGATCATTATATTTAAGACCGATTAATCGTTTAGCATCAAAAATAGTATTTTTAGGATTTCTAGAAGAACTTTTTTTGGCTGGAGCACCAACCAATCTTTCATTTCCATTAAATCCTACATAACTTGGTGTAGTTCTCTCACCTTGGCTATTTGGGATAATTTCGACTTTCCCATCTTTCCAAACACCAACACAACTATTAGTTGTACCTAGATCAATACCAATCGCATATTTTTTTGTATTTTCTGCCATTTTTTAATGTATTAATATATGTTGAATTATTTAAATAGTTTTATTTTATTAAATTTAAATTTCAATTTTAATATTATATTATATTATAAAAAATAATGGCAACTTTAGAAATTGAATCGAACTGGATTAGTAAAATTAATAACACTCTACGTAATTGTACAATACCATTAAAAGTAACAGAAATTAGACAAACACCTGGAAATAGCGATGCTATTGAAGCATGCAAGATTGATGAAACATATTTACAGCAGTATGAGAGCATATGTCCAAATATTTGTGAGTATGCTGATGAAAACAGCGCACATTATAGAGTAAACGATACAAGAACCAATGAACTTCTTGCTTTTGTAGGTGTAGATTTTGGTGATGATAAATGTGCTTATGTAAATTATAGATGTACACATAAATTAAGGAGAGGAAAAGGTATAGGAACTTTTCTAGGATTTATTGCAGTGACAGCAGCAGAAAAGAATAAAATGAATGTTATATTCTCACAGGGAGTTGGAGATGAATTAGACTTAACTAATAATGCTGATTTTAAAAACTATAAGAGGTCTGGTTGGGATACCGAGGGTAAAAAAATGGTTATAAGTCAATATTTAAATATTGTTAAACTCGGTTTTCAGGATAATTACGAAGGAACAGACACTGAATTTAAAAAGAAAATAAAGGATTTTGGAGAAAAATGCCCTAATG
>Ga0315316_10001497_pt1 | contig 16436 bp, 9 predicted proteins | sample M160m3416metaG_FD_203702 | JGI IMG/M metagenome (GOLD analysis project Ga0315316, IMG submission 203702) | Ammonia-oxidizing marine archaeal communities from Monterey Bay, California, United States - M1 60m 3416 | ecosystem: Environmental > Aquatic > Marine > Intertidal zone | place: USA... | reverse complement strand
CTACGGCAGTTACATCAGTACCCTCAGTAAGAGCGCCTGTTGCCTGCGCCATATCAGCGTAGAACGTGAATTGTACACCCGAACCGTTATGGCTCTGGGCTGTGGACCTGACATCAGCGACCATTTCGAAAAGAGGCTGCGAACGTAAAGCAAAGTACGCAACCTGATCGAACGCCGTTTTTACCTGATCGTCAAGTGTTGCTGTGGTTGTATATGCCACTTGAAATCCTAATTGTTAGGACTCCGTTAGCTTAAAGATTTAGGCTGTTGCTCCCCACAAGATACCTTCACCCTCCATCAAAGCACGCAATTCATCTTGATTTGTTGTTGCTTTAATCCGGGCTTCAAGATCAGCTTGTGACACTGGATCTCCGCCTTCTCCGACTGCTTGGATACGTTGTTCCGCTTGCATAGCATCTTGCATCATCGCTTCGGCTTGAACAGGTGGCGCATTATCGCCTAAGAAACCGGCAGCCATAGCTTCCTGTCGGATAGCTTCAGCATCGAGTTCGCCTTCATAGCCTTTCACGAAATACTTGACACGAGCATCAGAAAGATCAAGTCCTGCTGACTGGAACGTATCCCTGCGTTCATAACTAGAAAGTCGATCTTCAGCAGAAGAAGCTCTTTCCTCTGCATCTTTTAATCTATTTTCTAAATCACGACGCCAGTTGGGTTTCGATTCAGATGTACTGGCAGCACCGCCATCACTGTAACTAGTGGAGTCGGAATCTGTCATATGTCACTCACCTATCGTTACGCATCTTCAGCGGTGGTACTTCAGACGGGGGGGGTATTGAATAGCTCGCCCCGGAGGGGCCAGACAACATAACTACTATAGCTAAGTTGCTGTGCCATATCCAGTCACACCCATTGGAGTTGTCAATAACCCTGTGTCTCCTGCGAATGCTGCGCCTCGACGTTGCTGTTTCCGCCCTACTGTGGAAGGCCCAGTGCCAATACCGAATGCGCCTTCACCTATTTGGTCAGCAGTTAAACCTGTTTCGTTAAGCAAGTTAGCTGTTAATCCTTGCAACGGAGATACTCGTGCACCTATTTCACGAAGTTGGACATCTAAACGCTCCAACTCATCGGAAAGATCTTTACTGAATGTGTTTTGTGGACCAAGTGCTTTTTGAGATTGGGAAGCTAAACCAGCAGCACCATATTGACGCCGGGCATCTATAATATTTTTAGTTTTTGTTGGATCAAGCATTGCTGAAACAATGTCACCATCACCAAATCCGTAACGTGACTGCAACAATTCTATAGTCGTGTCATCAGCATTATTCTTTGCTTCTTCCCCAAGAGCTACACGGTCACGCCATTCAGCTAAAGAAACATCTCCACCAATCAAAGCTGTGATACCAGTTACACCTGTTTCCGCATCCATGCCAAGAAACTCGTTATCTATTCCTGCTCGATTGGCTATCTGTAAAATGCCTCGTTCAAGGTCAAGGTACTCTGCTTCGTTAATTGCCCGGAATCCTCCGGCTTCACGCAATTTCATTGCAGGAAACTTGCCATCATAAATCTGACGTACAGTTGGGTCAGTTCCATAGCGGAGTTCTACAAGCATTGCTTCTTGGGACATGCCTGATTCTGCCCAACCCATAGCTATGTCTGTTAAACCGCCTAGCCCGAATCTTTCGAGGAAACCGCGGATAACTGCTTTAGCGCCTTTAATATTTTCGTCACGCTTCCACCGTTCCCACTTATCATACGGATCTTCTTCACCCGGAAGCCGATCTATTGGCTCAATCACATCTCCAGAAATATAAGTATTTGTTCCTGTTGCTGGATCCGTCCAATAACCTGCGCCAAGCTCAGGATTTTCTTCAGAAGAAAGCGGGTCAACCCAACCTTGTCCTGCTACCCATCGACGCTGGTTAGGTACAAAGCTTTGTCCGGCTTCTACACCTCGTTCTGGAGTCCAACCAATAGCTGATCTAGCAGCATCTCGTTCTTCCTGCGAGCTTGGTCTACGGTCTATTAGGTTGCCTTCAGCATCCGTATCATAATACTCAACCATTACGCAACCTCTCCCATGAGCCTGCCCAATCCAGTCACAAGCTCATAAGCATTATTAATCCCCCGTGGACTTTGATCGTATTCATCTGTTTGTCGAAGCCAGCGAGCAAAATCCCCACCAGACATCTCCATTTGATCTTGGCCTTCTACAGTTAAACCGCCAAGTTGGACAGCCATATCTTTGTGGCGACCATCCCATTGAGGGGTATACCCCATCACAGAACTAAAGATCCCGTTATAAGCACCCACAATAGAAAGTGGACTTTTACCAGCTTCGATACGATCTTTCCAAGCAGGGAACAGCAAAGCTGCCTGCTCAATCATTTCGTCTTCAACCAAATCAACAGTTGTCTCACCCGTAAACAGTTGTTCAGAACGTCGTTTCAACAACTCTTCATCCGGGTCCATCAAATACTGGCGATACAAGTTTTTGATACTGCTTCGGAAATCCGAAATAGTTCCACCAGCAGGTGCCCCTGCACCAAAATCGAAAAGAGGACTTCCCGTATCTGTTGTCGCTGTAACTAAGAAATCTTTTATTTCTGCAAGATTTAGTCCTTGCAAATAGGATTGTTTTGCTAACTCCCAAATCTGTGCGTCGTCAAGATTTATGTTGGCTTGCCCAAGGATCTCTTCAAGATTTTCAACCTGAAGAGAGATCAGGTCAAGGCGACGGGTAGACCATTCGTCTTCACTATCGCCTCCACTGTTCCACTGGTATTCTCTGTCTGCTCTACCAACTTCACTGTCTTGATAGTGGTCTGTTTGGTAGTAAATGCTTTTGATCCATTGCTCCATTTTTGGAGTGCCATCTTCAAGACCGAGAGGGTTCTCTTCAATCAGGTCAACAAGATCAACCATTTCACCCGTAATAGGATGTTCGACTAGTGCTGAAGGATTTCCCCGTAAGTACTCCCACATCAAAATATCTAACTTAGATTTTTTGCTTCCAATGCTTTGTTCTAAATCTTGTTCAGAGTTAGGGAAATCCATTGTTTCCCATTGGGTATTGTCTTCAGTAACTATTTCTTCTTCTGGACGAGGATCGTTGGGAGTTTGAGCCGAAGCTAATTCATAGTCATCAGGGCCAAGATAAACCTCTCTATCTGGGCGAGTGACATCTAAAGGATCGCCAGCAAATTTTCCGCTTTTCCACGGATCACGATTTCGTTCGTTCAGAATCATTTTACGAATGATCGCTGCTTCTTCACGAGTCTCAGCTTCGTCCATCATTTCTTCTAAACGAAACTCTATTTCGCTACCCCGTTTGTCCTGCAAATTTTCAGGTATATTCTGATCGATATAAGACTGATCTAAGTTAGCTAATGGAGATTCAATACCTACTTCTCCTAAGGCTTTACGAGCTACTGCACGCCCTTCTAGCCACTTTTTCTTTTTTAATTCCGCTGTGTATTCATCGCCGGAATCTTTTTCAAAATACTTATTGTCTGGGTGAACAGACCAAAGCCTAAAATTATTTCCTGCCTCTTTATAAACATATTCGGCTACATCTAAATTAAATTCAAATAACTCTTCTTTGTCTAAGCCTTTTAAAAATGCTCGGACTTCAGATTTTGTTGGTACACGTTCAGTATCGACAATCCCTAACTCAAAAGCACGTTTAGCGCCACCGTCTTCTTTTCTAAGATTTAGTTGGAACATGCCAGCCGAATGGTCTAAAGAGTTCCATACCAAAGTGTCTAATTTAAAGCCGGATTCTAAACTTGCTATAGCGACAAAATTATAAATATCGTCAGGATTCCAGCCCCGATCTTCGAGAGCTTCGGCTAATTCTTCGCTAGATACTCTCATTAGATCGTTACTCCCATAACCTTCGCTAAAGTACTAGCCCTGCTCAAATTGTTATTAGCAGCGACATCTTCAGCAAACTCGCCCTCGATGCGTTCCCCGAACATGGTTTGCAACTCTGTTTGAGTAATATTTTTGCGACCCATCGTTTCCCGCTGAATCTCATCAGTCCACTTTGCGACCAGATCACGGAACCTTGGATCATCCCCACTCTTACCCGTCAATGAAGCCATCACTTTGCCAGCCACAGCATTCCCATAAGACGAACCTATAGACACTACCGCTCCAGCGTTTTTAGCAAGTTCAAACAATTCATCTGAAACATTTTGAACCTGTTCAGGATTCCAAACTTCAGGGATGTATTCATCACCCAATCCAGCGAATCCGCCTTCAGTGATATTTGCCATATTTTGTGCATAAGCCTGTTGCTGGATCAAAGCCCTACGAACATTTTCGTCAGCGTAGATAGCATCCGGGTTAGTGAACATTTTGTCACCAATAGCGGAATACATGAACGAAGTGTTTCCCGTACCTAATGCTAAACCTTCGGCAATACGTTTTTGGTTCTCTGGCGTTTGCGCCATATATATTTCATAGGCATTGGTATATGTAAACGGAACATCTTCGATAAGGGCAGGGGTGAAAGACATACCTGCTTGTGGATCATCTGTCCAACGAAGGGACATGGAATCTTCACCCATAACAGATTGCATCTGCGGTGAAATGGGGCGAGCTTCAAACACTTCAAGATCTTGGACACCCATTTGTCCAGTAACAGGAGCTAAGTTATAAGTCCCTCTATCTAGCGCTCCTTCAGGTTCACCGAACTCAACAGGGATATACGCAGCCCATTCTTCTGGGTTGATTTGTGCTTGAATATATGTATCGGGAACCAGTGAACGACCAGACCCAGCAGGATCAGGGATACGTTCAAGAGAAGTAGGTTCGTTCCCTGTACGTTCTGGTAAAGGAACTATGTTCCCCTGAGAATCTCGTGGAATGTCTTGGGGGGCTATACCTTGCTCATCGTATGCTTCTGTAAGTTCTTCCACTTCGAGCGGAGTGACGGCTTCGCTATCTTCACCTGTATCTTCTTCATCATCTAAAGCTATTGCTGAAGGACTCATAAAATCAGGCAATAAACTTTTAGACTTATCGTCTGGACCTTCGGGAACAAACTCGTAGTTCCAAGCGTCTTGAAGCCATTGCATAATGCCTTCATCCTTAACAGCTTCAGCTAATGCTTCGTTCGCTTCAGCATCGCTAATGGCACCTTCGCCTTGCATTCGTAAAATTTGAGCAATCTTATCGAACAAGGAAAGCACGCCTTCCTCTAAGAAATCAGGAATCCATCTGTTGCCTGCCATTACGCCGCTACCTCGTATTCGGTCATTAAACCGGTAGGCAAATTACCTACAGAAATTGAAAGCATATTACTAAAATACCTGTCATAGATTGGGCCGAAGCTGGGGTAACTTAATACTTCCAGCAAGAACACATCCCATTCTTGACGGATATCTTGGTTACCAGAATAACTCATCCGCAAATAGTTGCGGTTGTTGGTACCCTCAGCCCGTTGCACCATCTTTACAGCAAGTTGGTCATGCTTGCCAACAAACATTGCGATCTGTGGAATCTCAGGGCGGTATGCAAACTCTTCTAAAGAAATGAACTCCCGTAGACCAGCAAGAACTTCTTTTTGCACTTGTGGTTGCCCGAAAGTATTGAACTCTTCTAACCAGAAAGAATTTTCTCGTCCGAGATCCTCAATAAATTTACGACGATCTTTCCACAAATCAAAGTTTGAGTTAGCTAAAAGACTAGATGAGCCTCCTCCCATTGCACGATTGCGAAGTTCATCGTCCATTGAGTTTCGGAAGACACGCCATTCTCTCCAACCCATACTGACAGACGCATCGGTAAGAATGCCTGCCGGGTCCATGTAATCTCGACGGCCTTCACGTTTTTCTTTTTCGGCAACTGCACGGTTGTAATTGAATTGGACATCGAGTGCACCAAATTCGCCTCGAACTAGTGGAGCTAGTTGAGGATTATTTTCCATGAAGTCTTTATGTTGTTGGTATTTTTCGTGTCCCTCTAACGTACCGGCTCTAACCCCTTGGGCCATTGTGGTACGTGCCGTGAATGCCCACATATCTGGATGGTTTTCAAGAAGCCACGCTGTTGCAACATCCGAGCCATGTTCTTTCGATATATCCCACATTTCTTTTATGATCCCCCAATACGGAGACTGTTGACGGAAAGAAACTGGAACAGCTAAAGAACGCAGCATGTATATGCCGTAGACTGCTTTGGTTCGGCGTTCTACCTCATCTTCAAATGCTTGTAGTTCTACCGCATTTTGAGGAAGTTCTCGCCCTTCTTCGACATACTGGGTAATCATGTCTTGCGTTACAAGAGCAGCAGTTTTTGCTTTACCAGCATCAGTCATGCCAACTGCTTTAGCTCCGTTACGAATCCAAGACGGAGAATGCGAGTTAATAAATCGTGTGTATACTTCTTCGCCTTCTACGAATCCATAAGGCAACATCCAGCCAAGTGATTCGTCAAGCTCTGGATTTCCTACAATCAACTCAGAAACAGCAAACGAAACAAGAGGACCGAAACCGGGAAGAGCACCGATCATGGAAGCAGATTCAAGGTTAAGGTTAATATCTTGATTGGCTAACTGTGAAAGTTTCCCAAATATTTTTATATCCCCGATATTGGAATCAAGGAAACCGGGCATCGGCATAACAATTCGAGGGTTTCCTTCGTCGTCTTCACCAGTGACCAGATTCCATGCTCGTAGAGCACGAGCGACGAACACGGGGTTCTGGCCTGCCAAGCCCATCCACCGTGTGGCTACTTCTTGCCATGCCCCGAGGAACGGGAAAAGTTCTGTAACTATTTCTTCAAACCGTGTACGGTCAGCAAGTTCATACAAGATTTTTTTGGTTTCAGCTAAAGCGTAACGCCGAGAGCGTTGGGCCATTTCTTCTATGGCGTTACCAGCTTCTGGTATCCGGTATGACCCATCATTATTCCGGTACCGTTGTAGCTCGATTGCCATTTGGCGTTCATATGCTCCTTCAAACATTGTTCCACGTGAAACAGTGTCTTCAACCATTGTCATATTTTCAAACCACGTATCAGTTACATGGCGAATAATTTCTTTAGCTTGTTTGATTTGTGTACCAGTTTTAAGTCCATCCAAATAGGAAGAATCATTTACTGTTTTACCGAAATCTATTAGGGGCGCAAGTCTCTCAGTGAAATCGAGCGAATTAATATTTCGTACATCTTCAGCATCTACTTGTTTTCCGATCCCTCGGATTAACTCGATAAATTCAAGTTCACGCACATCTTTCGCTGCATTAGAAACTGCGCTACTGCCATCTAAGTAAACTGAACCGTCTAATCTGCTTGTGACAGCAAAATAAACAGCTTGGTCTGCAACTCGTCCTGTCGGGATCTTCCGTATGTCACCTGTTTCTATTACTTCATCTAAGATCGCTTTTGCTTCACGACCCAAAGAATCAAGTACAGGTTGTATGTCTCTGTCCCATGTAACAAGTTCACCTTTAGCAAGTCGTTCTCGGACTGCACTAAACTCGGGTAAATCTGGGACAAGACTGTTTGCTTCGTAACGTGTCCTGCGAATGAGTTCCATTCGTGCTTCTGGGTTCCGCCACTCATCAGGCAAACTATCTAAGACTGGCCGCCCTTCTGTGCCCAGCCATTCATAGATTTCATCGTTTGTTTTCCCAAGCCATTGTTGCCGCCAGAAATCTCTTTGAACTGACTGCCCCGGCATCCCCGGACTGCTTGCATGATTTTGTATGAATGCGTCATAAGCCCGTACAAAACCATTTGCTTCATAACGGCTAGTTATATCGTATTGATATGATTCTTCCCACGCTTCAGTCCGCCGCATCTCTGCATTTGTGTCAGACCAAATCTGTCGTTTCGTAGGATTAGCACTATTAAGACGTTCGTTTACTGCTCGAACTTGTGGGTTATCGCCCCACGGATTAGGCATAGCATTCGATCCGAGCATCGACTGGCCGTACCCTATGTCTCCTAAGAGTTCGGCTGCTTCATCAAATTTGCCTGCAATCTCTGGTTGTTCTTTCCGAAAGTTTTCGACCACCATTTTTTGGTAGCTAGTCACTCCTTCGGAACGAGCAGCTAACAGTTTCGCTGCTTCTCGTCTGTCTTTCTTTGCTTGGGCAAGAACTTCAGCCATTGTCATATCTTGACCGAGTTTGTTGACTTCTTCAGGGGTCAGTAAATCAAATTCCAGAACCGATCTATCATCAAGTCCTTCCAATACCGCACGTTCGGCTTGCTCTAATTCATCAACCATATGCTTGGCATCAAGAAGTAACGCTTCCCCGTATCCTGTAGCTACTTTACGTCGAGCTAAAAGAACTTGGCTTGTGCGTGCATGTCGCCCATACATTGCTGCTGATGCTGCTGCGCCTGCTGGTCCAGCGAAGAAAAGGCCGAGTCCAGACATGAATACTGTGCGACGTTTTTGTCTCCCTGCGGCGTATCCTTCTCTGATGGTTTCATCCATCAAACCTTCGTAGTTTGTTTCTACTGTTCCTTCGTCATAACGCTTGTTGTATTCCCGAACTTTCTCTACAAAGGTAAGCCCTACTGCATATTCGCCTAATGCTTCATCAACTTTGCCGAGAACAATTCCTTGAACGTCAGTACCGGCACGCTCCAGCCAACGGGCACGAAGCCTATCAAGTTTAATGCCCATACCGGCCATAGAGTCTGCTACTCCGAGGTGAGCGAAGTTACGCAACATGGAGTCAACATTGACAACCATTTGCCAGCGTGGAGTTAAAAGAACTCCTCGTTTCCAAGCGGTACTTATCATTCGTCGTGCTGCTTGTACCTTGGCACGTTCGGGAGCTATGTTGATTTGTTTGGGGCCGTCTGGTGTGGGAATGGTTTTCATGTCGCCCTCAACCATTTTGACGTAACGATCTACAAGGTCGTAGCGTGGCACCAATGAGGCTTTACGCATTTGGCTTGGGCTGATTGGGATACGCCGCTTAATTATTTCGCCTCTGCTCTGTTCCCAAATAACTTCCGTGAAGTCCACATTGCCAAAGGATCGTTGTGTTTCGTCAGCGGCTTTATCCAGAATTTCTTTTGCGTCAATGATTTGACCGTTAAGAATTTGCCGTAAGTCATCTGCGCCTAAGGTGACTTCAACACCGTCATCGAGTATCGGCCCCAACTGTTCAATGATTGTGTCATTAATTCTTTTTATAACATCATCAAAGTGTGCTGCGAGAGCATCACGGTCGTTGGATTTGTTGAGGAAGTCTATGAGTACATCGTCGGCGTTAAGACCAGCAGCTTCCAAAATGTTTCTTTGGGCGTAAGGGACTTCTGTTGCTAGTGCCGCAGGAATGCGTTGCACATCTCGGAGCATTCGCTCAACCTGTATATAAGCAGCGCTGGGTTGTTGTAGATCAATAATGTTTTGGGCGACTTTATCAACAACTATTTGGACAGCGTTCGTACCCTGAACATTTCGGTAAGTCCCAGATTTCTCAAAGAAGGTTTTGGCTTTATAGCCAAGTCTGTTGCTTGGGCCTAGATAGGGGAGTTGTGCATCTGGGAGAGTGGGTACTTGATGTGTGTCAAGAATTTCGTTTGCTGCTGCTTTAACAACACTGTTACCAACGTCAGTAGCGTATTTATCTAAGACTGTGGGCGTGCCGAATCCGTTGGGGACTTCTTTAATAAGTGTTTCTACGATATTGTTTTTAAGGGAGAGAATTGCGTTCCACGGTGTATTCTTTAAATCCCCGAGGTCTTTCCACATTTGGTTAAACTCGGATGTCCCAATTTCGGGAGTGCGGAACGATGGAGTATCTATTTGCCCCAAAAGATTAGCGACACCGGTTTCGCCTTGGCTTAAAGCCTCAGCGACAACTTCCATAACGTCGTCTACAAGTTGAGGATTTGAGTCAGCTAACGCTGCTCTTTTTGTTTCAAGTTCTCTAACACGGCGAGCTATCGCATCAACTTCTTGTAAATCATCAGTATTCCTACTTCGTGCTTCAAGTTCAAGAATCTCGTCGGTCATGGTTTGCATCTGATCTACGAGTGCACGGCCACCACCAAGGTTGTCTACTTGGAACATGACTGAAGCAAGTAAACCAGCTTGCCGTTCTAATGCCGGAAAGCCACCAGTTCCAGCTAAAGAAACTTTGATTAGATTGTCGAAGGACAACCAACTCTGATTGGTGACTGGTCCGTCACCTATGACTTTGGCGATAGTCCGTCCCCACCTATACATATCTTCAGCAGGTCGATCCCAGCCTTTGCCGAGGCGTCCTTGTTTGCCTGCATCAATGAATGCTTTCCCAAACTCCTCTTCAAATCTTGTGGCTGGTTTAGGTGGCACCCACTCGGGTTCGACATATAGACCTTTCTCAATAGCTTCGTCTATATCAACCCAAAACTCACCATCCCAAACTCCTTCTGGACGAACAGGTCGAACATTCGGATCTGCTCCAGCGTCTATGACACGGAACTTGTCTTTCGGAATTCTGACTTCAGAGGCTGCGCCTAGACCAGCCTTAACAGCATCCGCAGTCTCGAAGGGGACAACATCTCCGGTCTTTGGATCGAAGTTGACACGAATCTCCGCAATGTTCGAGTGAGGCATTGGGGCTGTGCGCGCATCGATGTATGGATCAAGGCCTCTTATATCAATTTCAAATACGATCCCATGACCGTATCCACTAGTCGCATGTTCACCACGCCACATTCTCGGATCATTTGCATAACCAAGAGAAACAGTAGGATCAAAACTAAAAGAAACCGATGGTACAGTCGAGTTAGGATTCGGAAGGTTTGCTTTAATGACAAGCTCACCAGTTTGGGGATCAATCCATGAATGCAAATCACGACTGGCCGACCCATGATAAACAACGCCACCTCGTTCACCAGCTACACCATGCCGCTCAGTATTAAGGGGTGTCCCAAAATCTTCAGGTGTAACTCGCGGATTATCCAATGTCCCTTCTCGTCTTGGTAAATCCAGATAGGAAACTGGGTGAGTGAGATCAAGCTCGCCTTGGCCTCTTCTCCCGGCTCGAACCTCTTCGGCTATGTTCCAGATCTCTGCACGGAACTTATCAAACCCTGCACTATTAATTACTTCGTCTACGGTAGGTGCAACTGTTTCGTCAAGGAATGTGGGACGGTAACTCCAGTTTTCCCAGAACGCTTCGTCACGTAAACGAGGCTGCCCTTTACGGTTCGGTTTTACATCACGAAACTGGAATGGGGCAAGACTTGTTTGCACCATCCTTGGATCGTATTGCCCAGTTTGCCGATACGTTTCTTTGGCTCGCCGCATGGCGTAACCCCAACGTCCTGCACGAGCAGCTAGATAGAGAGGGTCAAGTCCAATGTTTAATGCAAAGTCAATGATGCCAGACGTTGCGAAATACCAGTCAGTTCCCTTGAACTCTTCAAGAGCTTTCGGGTCCATAATATCTACATGGAAAGCAGATAACGCTAGCGCTTGGCCTGCGCTTCTACTTTGCGTTACATCCCACGCTTGTTGGTATGTACTCCAGTTATAGAGTTTGCTGTCACCTACACCGGGAATTAGTTGTTCCCCAAGATTCCCAACTCTTTCAAAAATGTCTTCACCTTCGTTTATCTCCGATGAAATCATTCTTTCGACTGTTGCCAAAGTCCCGATTGGACGGTCAATAAAGTTTTTGTAGGTGAATTGCATCGACTCCATGAACGGAGTCCAGATCAGTTGGCTAAACGGGTCACGAACTACACCCGGTAATGCACCTATAGGCGCACCGATTACGCCTTCAGGTCCAAGTAACGCACTCGCAACATTTTTTTCCCCGGTCCCAGTTTCGGACTGCATTCCCATAATGTTGTCTTTGAAAGACTCAATGAGAGCATCTACCGGATTAATATTTTTTGCTGTGTGAACTGCTGCGTCTATAACAAAGTCGGCGGCCTGCGCCCCAAGATCAAAAGGAGCATCGACTATTTTGTCGAGGCGTTCGCTGAAACTCATGGCAACGGTTCATATTTAGATGGAATGAAGTTTTCCATACGTCGCACAAATTTGCGAAGAGCCGGATCGGAGTAAGCGTTATCAGCAATGGCATACATCATATGCATCGCAGGGGCTACTAGTCGTGCACGTTGCGGAGGTAGATCTGGTAAAGCATCGTCAATTACTGGAGTAGCACCTATATCTTCAAGTGATCGTTCAGATCGGCGGAAAGGATCTCCTCGGGAACCTGCTGGTTCTTGACGTGGAGCACGAGTCGGCATTGGTGTTGAGCCAAGTTCATCAGGTAAAGGAGCAATTTGTTGTGCTTGTTCCTGCTGTGTTGCTTGACCGTATTCTTGTCCGGTGGCCGCACGAACAGATTGTCCCTTTTGGCCCATTCCTGTTCGTGGCATTATAAAGCTCCAAGTAACTCTTCAAGATTTGGTTCTGGTGCCCCAGCTTCTTCAACGGCAACTGTCGCTTCTGCCCCCATACCCGGCATTGCTAATCCGGGTTGCGCTTCAGGAGCCATAGCATCCACTAGTTCAGCTTGCCGTTCTTGGGCTTCTCGCTGAACTTTTTCTACTGCACCTGCAAGTTCCATTTGGTCATGTGTAACCAAATCCATTATTCGGGCAAGATCGCCGGGAGGTATTGCGCCTTGTGACGCTTGTTGTTGCACAGAAGCTAGTAACGCTTGTTCTAACTGTTCACCGATTACTGTGTCGTGTTCAAACTCAGGGTCATCTACTAACGGGTCGATAGCCATGAACGAACGCTTTGACATAGTGCCCATGCCAACACGCTGCCCACCACCAATAACAAGATTGTTAATATCAGCACCCGGATGCGAGTAAGAAACCACATTATCAGTCGATTCAAAATTATCGTTTGGAACATAATCGACACGGCCTTTAGCATTCTTTGTGCTCACATAAAAGCTGCGTCCACGATTACCTGCATACCGTTTAGACATATCTACAGCTAAACGATTTTCTTCTTGCAAGGAACGTGCCATTACCCGTTGTGCTTCTTGGACAGTGAAATCGACAACTGCTGAAAGAACAGCGTCGCCTCGTCTACCTGTACGAATATTGGAAGTCGATTCGCCACCGAACTCTTGTGGGATGCCAGCCGTTAGTCTTTGTGCTCTTTCGAGTCTGTCGATAGCTGGGTTCGTCATATAACCGGGCTGCATCTGCATATCACGCAAATCGCCACCTCTTACAACACCAACTTCTCCGGTAAGACCATCAGCAGGGTTCACGATCTGGGGTGTTTCGCCAGCACGCCCAACAAGATATGTGTCAGGGAAAACGCCTTTTTGCACAGCGATAACTTCTAACGCCATCAATCGTGCTTGCATTTGATACATGCCAAGAATGCCATCGAACTGGCCTTGCGCTGTATCAAGATTTATTCTTTCTGCACATACAACTGGGGTTTCGCCCAATCGATTGGGAACACGTTCAAGTTCTATGGTTACAGCACTTTTTTCGCTTTTGTTGTTCCCTGTAGGCCATGAACTAGAAGCTACGGGTGCACGGCTACCTATTAAAACCTGTTCCTCTGCATCAACGAATTCAATAAGTTCTATTGGGTGATCGTCGCTAAGGGTTTCTCCATCAGAGAATTGTCTTCCGGCTTCGGGATACATATTCTTGATCCACCCGAGTGGCCGTTCGTAGGCAAAAATGATATCTCGTGGACGCATGTCGTCCACACCTAACATTTTAGAAGGGTAAGTAGTTAAAGGATCACGCACATGCCATTGTGGTGCGCCTGTTTTGTAATCCCATCGCAACTGTGTGCAAGTTGTGGCATAGCCAATAAGGTGTCTCGCTCGTTTTGCAAGCTGAAGATCCATCCGGCTGTTTTCCCACCACCCAAAAAGTGCTTGCCGCTTTTTTGAAGCGTTATCACGAGATCTTTTTTTAGAAGGATCGTTAGGTGGGCAATAAATATCTGGGGCAGTTGACGCAATCCGCATAGCGGTTTGGTCAAGTCCCTGAGATAAGAGATTTGCAACTGCTGATGTTTCGTCTGAATTTAATTCTGGTAGTGGAACGATAACATCTCCGTTATAATAATCTCGGAGATTACGCATCCGAGCTTTCGCTCCATCATTTGCTCTGGAACGTGAAGTGTATAAGGAGACAATTTCATCGACTGTCTTCACATTTACCTCACCGACGCTTCGGCTGCATTAGTAATCCACGTGGGTCGCCACTGACGATTATTGATTATAGTCGGAACATAGATCTTTTCTAAGTTATGCTCTAAGAACCATTCTGCCATAACACAGTCGTCTGTGCGAGAACCCGTTCCTTCGGCATTCCATCGTGTCACTTCGTTGATGAGAAGAAGCGAGTGTGGGCGTGCTTCTGTGTCTCGTTTACCCGGCAAACGCACTCTGCCAACACGCCATAACGGAGCGAGCATTTGCACTCCATACTTGGGATCACCTTTATTTTTAGAATGCGTGTAATGCGGAATAAGTTGAACATTGCGAAGCGCTGCCCAACGCCTGAAATGATCGTATTGGAGAATAAATTTTTGGGCCGCATTAGCTTCGATGATCCAGTGAGTTATTGGATGGCCCATATCGTTACTGATTTGCCACCAATCTTCTGCAACTCCCGAGAAAGATTGCCGTTCGTGGCTCCAATCAAGGAAGTCTGGAGCATCCATTTTCCTACGATAAGATTCTAATAGGTACCGGAACTCGGTTTCAGGGTTATACGCCCAGCATTGGATAGCCCAAAAGTTAGCTGGGGAAGGGTCTGCGGTAGCTACCACGAACATTTCTCCTGAAACATTTTTAGGTAACTCCCAAAGATCTCTGTCGTTATCCCAACAACCCGGATGATGCACCCCATCTTTGCCTTGACCACCTGATACCCATAGCGGATCTACTAAAACATTGGCAGGGTTTACATCTGATTGCTGATAGAGGACTTCAAATCTGTCTGGGGTTTGCGACTTGATATGTCGTAATCGTCGCCACGGGAGGCGGCGAGGGTAAAGTAAACACCCTTCGGGCCAAGGTGCGGCGTCAGGTTTGTGGTCGCCTTCACAACCTTCTTCATAATGCGCTTGATATTTAAGATGGTTATATTTTCGCCATTCATCTGGTGCGTCTTCTGGATCAAATTCTTCTAACTCATAGTCATCTGGAGGAGCTACTTTATCTAACGCATACCGGTAAATGTCGTCAGCCGACATTCTTTGGCCTTGTAAAACAAGTAAACCACCCGGTTCAAGCCGAGTTTCAGCTACTTCATCCCACCAACGACGCATATCTTCACGAGATTCTGCTGATCGCATTTTCCGTGGGTCGTATACGTCGTCCCATATAACTAAATCAAAACGACCTCCAAGGAAGCCTGAATCCATACCGAACGCAGACCACGTAGGTTCTTTTTGCGAAAGCGGTGTGTCATCTTTCTGTAATACTGTGAATGCCTCGGCACGCCAGATCTCTGTCGAGTCTGGCTTAAACATGCCGAAGTCCTCTTGCAACGTAGCTTCAGCGTCAACCGCTAAGTTAAGACGAACATCGTTTAACTCTGCTTTTACAGGGTGCGCTCGATCAAGTTCGGCACGCAACCTGCGGCAATACCATTCAGCTAGTCGTTGTGTTGAGGAACCGATCATCCCACGGATAGCTCGGTTACGCACAGTTGCCCATGCAGGCAATACTTTAGCAAAGAATGTGGATTTCCCGGTACCCGGAGGAGCATTAATTACGACGTACTCTTCGTACTCCGTGTCCATGAGTCCCATGATGCGTTCTGTTGCTTCAATTTGCCACGGTTGTAAAATAATGCCGAAATACCTTTTGGCAAAGATTTCGATATTATCGTAAGCAGCCTGCGCCTCGGGGCAAAGGTCATCATATTTAGGTACTTCAGGTTGGATTGTTTTCCCGAGGGCTTCTTGGGCGGCGATGTAGTTTCTCGGGGCTTTCCCATTTTCTGCGTCTCGGCAAGCGTGGTAGGAGAGTCCTGTTTGCTTTGAAGCTGCATAGAGGGATATTCCTTGGCGGCGGAGTGCTTGATAGTCCGCCCATTTCTCTATTGTTGTCGCTTTACCGGATGGCATGTTGTCCCCTTATTGGCAAGAATCACAGATCTCAGGATTTTCTAAGTCACATTCAATTATTTCGTCATCGTCAAAAGGGTCCATGTCGGTACGTTCCCCCATCAATTCAGGGTGTTGCTCAAAAATTTCCATAAGTGTTAGTGGCTCCAAATCCACTGGTTCTGCATAATCAAAACAAAAGCAATCTTCGGCACAATCTGGACAATTCTCGCAGGAACAGTCGTAATGGTAGAAGTGGCAGATGCACTCTTCTTCTTCACACGAGCACCCGTATACCACCATTGTTTACCAACCGAAGAAATCTCTTAAAAAGTCGTCACCCCAAGGACGAGAACGGATTGCTTCTTCTAACGCATACGACCGATGATGCAGGTCGTCTATTTCCCACCTAAATTCTTCACCGCTGTCACGGTCGAGTTCG
>Ga0315316_10001495_pt1 | contig 16441 bp, 8 predicted proteins | sample M160m3416metaG_FD_203702 | JGI IMG/M metagenome (GOLD analysis project Ga0315316, IMG submission 203702) | Ammonia-oxidizing marine archaeal communities from Monterey Bay, California, United States - M1 60m 3416 | ecosystem: Environmental > Aquatic > Marine > Intertidal zone | place: USA... | reverse complement strand
ACACGTTCATGGGCGACGACGTCGGCGTGATCTCCGTCTTTTATGGAGGATCGGATGGCCTGCTCTCGAGTGTGTTCGGGTTATTCAACGTCGCGGATGCCGAGATTTTGCACCAGGATCGGATGGGGCTCGTCTCTCTGACGGCGGACCGTTTCGGCCACGCGCTCAGCACGGGCGACTTCGACGGGGACGGCTTCGCGGACGTTCTCGTGGGCGCACCCGACAAAAATCCCGGTGGCGTCACGAACGCCGGCATCGTGGCGGTGCTCTATGGCGGGTCGGAAGGTCTGGTGTCGTCGTCCGGGGGTTCGGTCAAGTGGGAGTGGCTGAGCCAGCAGAGCGCGGGCGCCATGAACGAAAGTGGTGACCGTTTCGGCTACTCGGTTGCGAGTGGCGACGTCAACGGTGACGGCTTCGATGATGGCATCGTCGGGGCTCCCTACGAGGATCTGTTTTCCCCGGATGGGGCGAATCAGAGCAACGCAGGCTACATCGTGGTGTTCTTGGGCGGTCGAAATCGTCTCCGGGATGACGGCCGCGCCCACGCAGAACGCTTGTCGCAGAGCGCGTCGGAGGCTCGGATCGAGTCCGACGATCGTTTCGGCTGGGCGGTCGCGAGTGGTGACCTGAATGGCGACGGTTACGACGATGTCGCCGTGTCTGCCCCGTTCGAGAACGGCGAGCTGGTCGATACTGGCCTCGTGGTCGCCTTCTACGGCGGCGTGAATGGCCTCCTGGAGAAAGAGGACGAAGAGGATGAGTATAAAGTCCGAATGGAGCGCTTCGACCAGAAGAGCAGCCTGGGCGGGAACATCGGCTTCTGGGGCGATCAGTTCGGATTCTCTCTGACGGTGGGCGATTCCAATGGAGACGCGTTCGCGGACCTGATGGTCGGCACGCCCTATGGTCGTTTGATTTCTCCTGCTAGAGCCGATGCCACCATGGGAAGCGTCTATCTGCTCTCGGGCTCGAGTGACGGGCTCTTCTCCGGGGGAACCGCGTCCTTCGCTCGACTCCTGCAAAACGACATGGGTGGAGTCGTCGAGGCCAACGATCTCTTCGGCTACGCCGGGGTGATGGCGGACATGGATGGGGACGGGAAGAACGAGCTCTTCGTGAGTGCGCCCGATGCCGATCGCCCTGGCGCGGAGAACACGGGGGTGGTCCTGACCCGGTAGGAAGCGTGCGGGCCCCGATCGCGGGGACCTCGCGCTGAATGGCCACCCCTGCAGAGCATCGAAGGGAGCAGGGGGGGCGAGAAGGCGCGCGAACGAGGTGACCGGCCGCAGCGGATGTTGCGGCCGGTCATTTCGTCGTTTCGGACGCGTCAGGGCTCCGGCGCGCTCGCTCCGTAGGAGACCAGAAGCGCCTGGATCTCCGCTTCTCGGGTCAGCCCGACGAGGGCTTCGCCCTCGGGCGCCAGGTTCGGATCGGCGCCGCGTTCGAGCAGGAGCTCGACGATGTCCTTCGCTCCGTGTGTGACCGCGTGATAGAGGGCGGTCCGCCCGACCCGGTCCACCCGGTCCAGGGTGGCGCCGTGATCGATCAAGAGCGAGACGAGCCTCCGTCCACCGGGCTTCGCCGCGTCGTGTAGCGGCGAACGACGATCCCAACTCTCGAAGGGCTCGTCGGCGCTCACTCCGTGATCGAGGAGGATTCGTACACTCTCCTCGCGTTGGTGTTCGATCGCGGCTTGAAGCGGTGCACCGCCGTGTTGGGTGGTCTCGTGGGCGGGGACATTGGAGTCCAGGAGCGACGCCAGGCGCTCGTTCTCGCCGAGGCGCGCCGCGGCGGCGAGGGTCAGGGGATAGCCGGCTTCGACATAGGCCTCGACGACCTCGGCGCTGCCATATCGCAGGGCATGATCGAGTGGACTCGAGCCGTCCGACCCCGCGCGTGTGGCGTCCGCGCCCGCATCGAGGAGCAGACGCGCAAGTGCCGGGTTCCGACCCTGGTTCGCCCTCACTAGAGCCGCCGTTTCCTGGTCGGGCGTGGTTCCGCCGTGTTCGAGGAGCAGGGCGGTGGCCGCGACCTGCTGGCTCGACACCGCGGCCATCAGCGCGGATTGGCCGGCAGGCGACGCGAGGCCCGGGTCTGCCCCGGCCTCGAGCAGGAGTCGAAGAGCGGCCAGCTCGCCGGACGCCGCGGCGACCTCGAGTGCTCTTCGCCCGTCGAGGCCCGGCGCGTCGACCTCCGCACCGCCCCGGAGCAGGGCGTCGAGTGCGTCGGTGTCTCCCAGACGGGCGACGAGCGCAAGACTGTCGGCCTCGGGCTGAGGGCGGCGGAGTGCTTCGAGCAGGGCCGGATTCTGACGCCGCGAGGCGAAGGCGATCGAGAGGGCGTCGTGTCCGTTGGGCGTCTCGACAGCGAGGTTGGCCCCGGCCTCGATCAGCGCGGTCACGAGGTCGGCGCGTCCGAGCTGGGCGGCGATGTGCAGCGCGCTCCATCCCGAATCATCGAGGGCCTCGGGGTCGGCGCCGCTCTCGAGGAGCAGCTGAACACAACCCACGTCGCCCCGGATGATCGCGTGGGCAAGGGCGGACCGGCCGTCTCTGCCTGCGCGCGTGCCTGCATCGGCGCCTCTTGCCAGGAGTCGATGCGCTTCGGCGAGGTCGCCCTGGCGGGCGGCCTCGATCAGGCGAGCGTCGAGTTCGGCTTGGCTCAAGGTGGGCCGGGTCGACTCGAGTGGGGAGAGGTCGGGAAAGATTGCGGTCCCGTTCGGCTGGACCTGCCACGAGAGGGTGAGACCCTCGGGCCCCTCGGCGTCAATCCGCAGCAAGGCATGCAGGCCCTCCCGGGTGCGAATCAGGAAGAGCTGCTCCGGCGAGATCTGATCCGAGGAGAGAATCCATTGCTCTCTCAGTCGGGGGCTCAGGTCGGTGCCCTCAAAGGCGAGGGCGGAGCCCTTGCCCAGCGTCGCCACTTGACCCGAGCCCGAGACGGCGAGCCCCGATCGAGGTCGGAAATAGGCGAGGTCTCCGAGTGTCTTGACCCGGTCCACGAGTGCCTGCACAGGGCCGGGAAACTTCGTTTCGCCAAGCCCAGGTGCCTGCATCAGGGCGCCATCGCGGAGTCGAATCCCGACCTCGCCGTCGGGACCGCTTGGCGGGATGCGTGCGTGGGAGACGGCGGGCTCCGTGACCGAGGCGATCGCGTCGAGGCTCGCCGCGGCGATCTTCTGGCCCGGCCCGATCGGCGCGGCCCAGCGGAGCCGGAGACCGCCACGGGGTCTCGACACCACCTTGCCGACTGCGATCTCGCCGCTGCGCGTCCGGATCGCGAGCCAGGCGTCGGCTTCGAGCGCGGGACCGGAGAGGAAGTCTCGTGCCTCCAGCGTCGCGACGATCTTCGCGAGTTTCCCAGGCGCGGGCGCGACCGTCCCGAGGAGCGTGGCCCGGCCCGAGGCGACGAAGAGTATCCCCCCATTTGCATCGTCGAAGGCGAGGTCTCCCCGTCGGCGCAGTTCGGCCTTGTAGGCGTCTTCGGTCGCGAACGCGCTGGGCGGCCTCGACAGCGAGAGGGAGGCCCGAGTCAGGTCCAGGACGCCGGGCAGGCGTCGGTCGAGGTCTGGCAGCACGAGGTCGAAGATGCGCGGCGGCGAGACCTTCGGTGTCGCTGCGGGTTCGGCTTCGGGTCCGACTGCGGGTGCCGCTCGGAGTGTGGCTTCGGGTCCGACTGCGGGTGTCGCTCGGAGTGTGGCTTCGGGTCCGACTGCGGGTGTCGCTCGGAGTGCGGCGGGGCTCAGCCATAGCAGCGTGCAGAGCAGAAGGCCCCATCGGAGGGGCGGCCCGGGGCGGATCATGGCGCGACGTCGACCGATACGTTCGAGGAACTCGGGTTCGAGGCGCCGGGCTGAATCAAATAGTGATAGACGTCCGCGTTGGTTTCGAAGCTCGAGTTGTCGGCTCCGGCGACATGTCCGCTGCCGTTCTTGTAGAGGAGGTAGCCCGGCTCCGAGTAGGGGAGGAGGATTCCGGGAAACGCGTCCGAGGGCGTCGAGATCGTGAAGGTCCGATCTTCGAGGAGGGTGTCCGAAAAGAAGTTGTCTTCGTAGAGCAGCGCGTTGACGGATTGGCTCGCGCCGCCGCCCGCGTTGGCATGGACGCCGCCTTCAAGGGTGAACGGGCTGCCGGCGGCCGTGACGATGAATGGCTCGGACTCGCCCGGGACGAAGGCCGTGGGAAGAGAGAAGGATGGGAAGTCGATGTCGGCCCACGGTGATTGGTCGTAGTCGGGCTCGCCGTCGATCTCGTAGCCGACGCTCCAGATCTCACCGCCCAGAAAATTGCTGAGCGCGCCATCGGGCCCGAGGATGCTCGCGGACTGGTCTCGACCCAGACGCGCCTCGAGCGAATAGGAGAAGAGCTCTCCGGTCGGCGTGGCGCCGGGGTCGAGGCTCGCGGAGAGGACGTCGAGTGTGGTGTCGAAGACGTCATCCTCCACGAGCCGGAGCGTCCGGGTCTGCGGCGCGCCGGCCGAGACGACACGACTCATCCCGGTGAGCGTTGCCGTGACGACGCCCCCGCTCGGGCCGAGCCTCGGCAAACCCCCGCTCGAGCCGAGGGTGGGTCCGGAAAAAGCGACCCGGTTGATCGCGTCCGAAACGAGCCCGCCTCCGACGCTCTGGGTTCCGATCAGGGCGCTCCCGACGTAGGCGTTCCCGCGAGAGGCGGCTTGGGGGATGACCTGGGCCTGGAAGGCCGTGCGGTGGGCCGCGCCTCTGGGGAGCTCGCTGTCCTGGAGCCAGATCGACACGATGGATTGCACGGTCGAGCTGTCGTGAAAGCTGAGATGATCGAAGGGCACGCTCGTCGATCGCGCGGGGAGCGTCTGGCTCCAGGTCGGCACGACGGCGTCGCTCGCGCTGGGGCCCCCGTCGAGGATCGGCATCCACGGGAAGTAGCTCTTCTGGGCGGTCAAGAGGCCGCGAGTCGGCTCGAGTCCGTTGAACACGTTGAGCAGTGGGATCAGCAGGAAATCGATGTAGTCGTCCGTACCAACGATCGAGCCGTAGGCGACCTCGTCGTGGAAGGGTGCGCCCTCGTTCAACACGGCGAGGAGGTCCGAGCCCACCGTCATGACGCGCAGCGCCGGCACGACGTCCTGGGGTGACCCGCCGTCCTTCCAGCGAATGAATCCGAAATCATCGATGATCTGTAGAGATCCGCCGACGGAGACGATCGGGGAGAGCAGCTGTGCATCGGCGGCAGCGATCGTCGGGTTGGTAAGCGCCTCGACGTCCATGTTGGTGATGGGCGTGCCGCGATGGGGCGTCCCCATCGTGATCAGTTTGCGCACGTTGCCCGTGTAATCCGCGGCCTGCTCGATGTACCAGCGCGAGAGCAGCCCGCCGTAGCTGCTGGCGACGAGGTCCGCCTTGGCCACGGCAATTCGCTTACCCGGGTGGGCACTCGCGTCGCCGTTCCTGAACGCCACGAGCGCGTCCGAGACGCCGACGAGGCCCGGGATGCCGCCGCGCACGAAGGAGTAGACCTCGTGGGGGTCGCCGTTGCCTCCATAGGTCGGGGGTCCACTCGCATAGGACCCGCCCGAATGGTCCACGGTATAAGTGCGGAAGCCGTGGGTCGCCTCGAAGGCGGCCTGGAAGTTCGTCCACGCGCTCGGCCCCGAGTTGATCCCGTGAACCAGCACGACCGGGGGCTTCACGAGCAGAATCTCTTTGGACACGACGACGGCTTCGCCCGGGCTCGACTCGATCCGTACTGCGAGGCGCAGCGGTCGCTCGGCGGCTCCATTGGGACCCGTGAGATCGAACTCGACGGGGGGGGTGTAGATCTGTGCGAAGGGGGCTCCGGCCAAGGGGGTTGAGAAATGTCCGTCGTGCCCGTTGGCGGGCAGGCCGGCCTGGAAGTCGCCGCCTGCGTCGAGCTGTCCCCAGGTCAATGCTCCCGGGGTCGGGAGGACCGACAACTGGAGGCTCGCGCCGGGCAGGACTTCGCCAGGCGTCGCGCCGACAAGGGCGTCGGTTGCGATTCCGTCGACCTCGCCCACGATTTCGCCCGAGAGGTCGGTGACGCTGAGGCCCGTGTCCGGGATGTGGACCACGAGCTGGATCCGGGTCGCGCCGTGGGAAAGAGACGCCGCGAGGAGCGACGCGGCGATCGTGAACACGAGCGTGAGTCGGAGGGCGACGCTCATGCGCGGCTCCCCTGCTGCGGGGCGTGCGCCAAGACCCACCCCCAAGCCAGAGCGAAGAGCGCCAGCAGGACCGCGCCGACCCATCCGAGCGCGGGGACGGCAAAGGGCTGGCCCGGGAACGACTCGGGGTCGTTGGGGTTGCTGCCGAAGGCGACCTCGAGCGCATCGGTCACGCCGTCGCCATCGCTGTCGACTCCGCCGGGATCGGGTGCGGGCACGCCCGTGCCCACGACGCCCTGCGCGGCGGGAGCGCTCTCGACGACCTCGAGGGGGACGGTCACCTGAGTTTCGATCGCCTTCCCGGCCGCCTCCCCGGCGAGGGTGATTATGAGCTGGCCCGTCGCGCCCAGCGCGACGCCAGGCAGCACGTCGAATTGGAGGGCGGCGAGATCGCTGCTTTCCGCCTCGACCTGCACGGGTACGATGGACGCCGTGGCCGTGCCGACGATTCCAGGGGCGGCATGGGTCAGGCTGATCGAATGGAAGGGGGCGCTCGGCTGGTCATTGACGAGCAGGATGAACACTTCGTTCGAAGACGAACCGGCTTCGACTTGATAGGAGAAGGCGGCCTCGGAACAGAGGAGGCCGAGGAAGAGAACGGCCAGGAGTGCCGGGCGAATCATGGAGGTGCTTTCTTCAGGATCGGCCTGCATTTATACGGAAGAGTCGCCGGCTGCTCGCGACCGAACGCGGTGGCACAGTCAAGGCCAGGAGCACCTCGAGCAAGCCGAAGGCCCCATTCTACGGACTTTTCCGCGCTTCGTGCGAATTACTTCCGTGCTAGGCGTAAGAGCTGTCTCCTGAAAGGGCAGGAGAGCCGGTTTCGTGTTTTCGTTCCGGGTCGGACACACGTCGAGGCACGGCGGCCAGAGGACACACCGCATCCCGAGGGAGAGTCGCTGCTCGCTGCCTCCGCGGAGCAGGGGGCGAGTCCTTAGGCCTCGCCGGGAACAGAACTTTGAAGGGTGCCGTGTGCCCCTGCCGGAGCAGCAGGGCCTGACTGCTGTTCACGTCGACCGTCGTACGGTTTTTCAACCAAGTCGGCTCCCGGGAGGATCGCAGACGGCAAACCGGATCAGGTGATGGGGTCGATTTCTTCTGCTGAAGATCTGCTCGACGTGCTCGAGACCTATTTTTGCCGCCAGCCCCATTCGCTGGGGGCGCGCCCCTCAATTGGGGATTTCGGCATGATCGCCCCGCTCTACGCCCACCTGGGCCGAGATCCGGCGCCTTCGGCGCTGATGAGGTCGCGCGCCCGGGCCAGCCATCGCTGGGTTGAGCGGATGAACGGGGCCGATGCCGGATTGGCGCAGTTGCCCGATGTCGTCGATGAATTCTTGTCCGACGACCAGATCCCCGCGCCGACGCAGACCATGGGGACGCGTGCGGAGATCGGAACCCATTTCGTCAGGCTGCAGGGGGTCGAGATCGAGCTCGTCGTCCAGCACTACTCGATTTGGATACTGCCAAGAGTGCAGGACCACTATGCGGGGCTCGAGGCCGCCGAGCGCGACTGTGCGGACGCGCTTCTCGTCGCGACCGGGCTCCGGCGGCTCGTCGAGGGCCAATCCCGTCGCCGGATCGCGCACGCGGGATTCGTCGAAGTGTTGGGCTAGGCGAGCGCCTTCAGACCGATCTCACCGAGCAATGCAACGCGTTCGACGTCGTCGCCATTGACGGGGAGGTCGACGGTGAGGCCGTCGAGACCGAGGCTGACCGCGTGCGCCAGTGCTTCGCCCACGCTGTCCGGATCACCGAAGACGAGCGCGCTTCGCACGAAGTCCTTCGCCTTGTCCGAGAGGCCCTTGATGGCCGCGATTCGTTCCAGGTCGGCTTCCGCCTCTTCGTGGGTCGGCGCGACACAGACCATCATGAGCTTGGTCACCTTGATCTCGGCGCGATTGCGTCCGAGCCGCTCGCAATGTGCGTCGAGGGCCTCGAGCTTGCGGGGGATGTCCTCTACGGATCCGGTGAGATTCGACTCGTCCGCGTATTGGGCGACCATACGCAGGGTCTTCTTCTCGCCCTGGCCTCCGATCATGAGCGGGATCGACGAGAGGGGCGCCGGAGAATTGACCAGGTCCTGGGCGCGGTAATGCTTGCCATAGAGGGAGACCCGCTCGCCCCGGAGCATCGGCGTCAGGATCTGCAGCGCCTCTTCGAGTCGCTCGAAGCGCTCCGCGAGCGTCCCGAAGTGGAAGCCGAGCGCGTCGTGCTCGAGCTCGAACCAACCGGCGCCGAGCCCGAGGGTGGCGCGTCCGTGAGAGACGTGATCGAGCGTCGTCACGGTCTTCCCCAGCAGGGCGGGGTTGCGGTAGGTATTGCCCGTCACGAGGGCCGAGAGTCGCACGCGCTCCGTGTGCTGGGCGAGCGCGGACAGCATCGAATAACACTCGAACATCGGCTCGTCCGGCGTCCCGATCCCCGGAAGCTGGTAGAAATGGTCCATCAGCATGACGCGGTCGTAGCCGGCGGCCTCTGCGGCCTTGGCCTGTGCGACCACCTTGTCGAAGAGTTGGTCGGGTGTCGTGTCGGGATACGTGAAGTTCGGGATCTGGTAGCCGAGTCGCGTCATGGCCTTCTCTCCGTCGTCGAGCGGGGGAGTCGTACATTGACAGATGCGCTTTGTCGAGCGGGGGAGCCGTACATTGACAGATGCGCTTTGCCCGATCGAGAGGGCGAGACGAGATCACGAGTCGGTTTTGTCCGGTCGGGTCGGTCTGCGTCCGTTCGAAACGGCGGGGGCTCAGCCGGCGTCGGACTCTTCGGGCGGGATCGGAACGCCTCCCCCCACGCCTGTCGTCTGCCCGCCGATGGCGAGTTCCGGTGGCGCTCCCCACGCCGTGGGGCCATAGGGGAAAGGCAGAGTGGTGCCGTCGACGAGTCCCGCCCAGACGGCGAACTGAGGGGCGTCTACGGTCCGGCCTGAAAAGCTCATGGGGTTGGGATGCGTGGCGAGGTGAGCACACACCGCGCCCGGTACGTCGACGGGGACGCCGTTCGCCCCCTCTTCGATGCCCTGTTGGCTCGTCACCAGGACCATGCGTTCGGTTGCCACGACGCCCGGCTCGAGGTTGACGACGGCGACTCCTTCGCCGCGGAGCTCCTTGGCGAGGCCATACGTCGCTCGGTTGATCGCGGCTTTCGTAAGCGAGTAGAGCAGGGGCCAGCCGCCGGCGCCCGGGAGCTCGCGCGTCTCGTTCTGGCCAGCGCCCGAAGAGACGTTCACGACGAGCCCGCCGCCCTGGCGGCGCATCGCGGGTAGCGCCTGCTGGATGAGGAAGAGCGGTGCGATCACGTTGGCCGCGCAGGCGCGCTCGTAGGTCTCGATCGGGGTCTCCGAGAAAGGCGCCATCCCATCGCCGTAGTCGATGCCGCTATTGACCAGCACGTCGATCCGGCCGAAGGCCTCGAGTGTGCGCTCGATCGCCTCCACACCGGAGTCGCGGTCGAGCAGGTCCATACGGCAGGACAGCGCCCGCGCGCCCGCGGCCTCGACCTCTTCGGTCACGGCGTCGAGGCTGCCCGGGAGACCCCCTCCGGCGGAGCCCTCGTGCACGGTCCGGGCGGCGAGCGCGACGTCGAAGCCGGCCCTTGCAAGGTGTCGCGCGCAGCCACGCCCAATGCCGCGGCTGGCGCCGACGACGAAGGCGACCCGATTGGATGCCATGCTTGCTCCTCCCTGACGGCCGCGGCCGACGTGAACGTCCGGAGGGAGCCTAGGGCTTGGGGGGCGTTCTGACCGCCCGCGTGATGAAGCGTGATGAAGCGCGATGAATCGACGAGGAGGGGCCTGAAAGCGGGGACGTGCAGCGATCCGCAGAGGCCCGGGCAAGGGACGGACCCGGGGGCGCGGGGAGGCCGAGGTCGCTCTCGGAATCACCTTCACAAAAGACTACATACCACTGTAATTAATCGTGTTTCAAGTCTGCATGAGGATTTCTCTGGGGCCGCGGCGGGCTCGTCCAGTGGCCAGGGAGGCGAGCGTGAGGAGGCCGGCCATCAAGGCCACCCTCGGATTGGGCTCAGGCAATAGCGTGATCTCGCATGCATCGCCGACGGTATCGGTGTCGAGGTCTTCCTGCGCCATCGAGCACACGCCGGCGGTTCCGCACTCCGCGTTGGTCGTGCATTTGCCGGCGAGCAGGGTCGTGTCGCCTGCGGTGCAAGTTCCCAGGCTCGGGCCGTTCGGCCAGGCCGGGCAGTTGTCCACGCCATCCAGGACGGAGTCCACGTCTTGATCGATGCCCATCCGTCGGCCTGCGCCGGGCGGCGCACAGGTATACGAGAGGTCGAGGCCCGCTCCGGTGGGGTCCGCCTTCGCGCGGAGGACGGCTTCGGTGATCGAGGGGCCTCCGTCGTCGGGGACGTAGCTTCCGCCGGGTTCACGACTCCAGCCACGAAGGACACCCGCCTCGACGCTCTTCACGGTCACCTCGCATTCCGTGACCGTGCCGCCGAGCACCGCCGACGTGAAGGGGGTGCCGGCGCGGGTGTCGAGTGTGCCGATGCGCACGTTGACGTCGGGAGAAGGGAAGCTGCCCGGGCTGCCGGGGCCGATGCTGACCTGCTGACCCACGATGGGGGCGAGATCGCTCGGGAAAGCGAGCATGAACTGCTCGAGGTCGCGGGTCTGTTCCCGGGTGACGAGGAAGGGACCCGTGGCGAGAAAGTTGAACAGGGTGTCGATGGCGCCGTCGTGCAAAAAGCCGAAGCCGCGGACCTGATCTCCAAGGGGACCCGTCGCTCCGGTCAAGCTGAACATGCCGATTTTTTGATAGGCGTTTCGCAGGTGAGCGACCTTGAAGACCTGGGGTTCCCCCTCGAAGGTCTGGAAGCCGCCGGAGCCGAAGAAGCCCTGGCTCGGGTCGAGCACGTGGCAGGCATTGCAGGTCACGCCCGCGTCGGCGGGGAGCGTGTGGTAGAGCGTATTGCCGGAATCTTGGGCCTCCGTCTGGGTCCCGTCGATCAAAGCGACGGGATTGGGACGCGTCATGAGTTGCAGGGCGAAATTCGTGAACAGGGTCATGTCGGTCGTCGAGATCAGCGTCTCGCGTCCGAGCAGCCCCTCGAAAGCGACGATGAAGTTGTCGAAGGAGAGCTTTTCGTCGCAGTCTCCATCGGTCGCGAGGACGCAGGGCGCGGGGGTCGGGTTGAAGAAGCCGTTGGTCCGGTCGCCTCGCCAATGCATGCCTCCGTGCGTCGAGAGACCGCGCAGGGTTTGGGTCGTCATGGGGCCCTTCATGGGGTTGAAGTTGGGGCCAGTGCCCGGTGCAAGCGGGGGGTTTTGCTGGGGGTTGGAGGTCACGTCGTCGTCGGGGTTACCCAGGTTCCAGCCGAGGCTGTCGAAGTCGCCGAAGATGTGGCAGCTCGCGCAGGAGGCCTCGCCGTTGGCGGAGGTGTTCTTCGCATCGTAGAGGAGGGGGCGGCCTACGACGATGGAGTCCGGCTCTGCGGTCGGGAGGCGGACGGTCTGGAGCAGGCTACTGGTCGTGGAACTCACGTCGAAGACGGAGAGGGCGTTGTCGAAGCGCGTCAGGACGTAAAGCCGCTCTCCCGCGCCGTCGAGGGCCAGGCCGGCGGGTCCGCCCCCCGTCTCGATGTAGCCCGCGCTCGCGCTCGTCGGATCGAAGTTCGTCTCGAAGAGTGGGTCCTCGAGTTCAGAGGCCATGAAGAGGCCGACCTTGGCCGAACCAAAGGCCGCGACGAAGACCCGCTGATCGCCCGCCTCGCTCGAGACGACGATCTGGAGCGGCGTCGCGAGGCTGTGCGCGGCCTGGGCGTCGATCGCCGCGTGGTTGGCGCCCGGGTCGGTATGCAGTTGGGTGTAGTCGATGTGTTGGTTCAGGTGTTGGGCGTCCACGCTCACGAGGGCTGGATCCAATACCGAAACGCGGGACTCCGAGAGGTGCCCCTGGACGGTCGACCCGCCGTGTGTGCCCGGGCCCTCGAAGCGCACCTCGTTCCTGGATTCCGTATTCGTGACGTAGAGCTTTCCGGTGACGGGGTTGATCGCCATGTTGAAGAGGATCGTGCCGACGCTGTCGAAGAGGGGGCCGGCGACGAGGGTATTCGCGTTGACGGAGAACACGTCGTGATCGGGGAGACTGAAACCGACGGCCGTATTCCACGTGCAGCCATGTCCGTCGCGCCAGTCGGTGCCGTCGAACCGCACGATCACGCCGGTCTCGGGGGCGGGCACGCCGACGGCGTTGTCGGCAGGTCCGGGGACTCCCTGGCCCACGCCGCCCGGCCCGCAGGCGCTCGCGAAGCCGTCGGGGACGGCCGGCTCAGGGATGGCCATGGTCTGGTTGCCCGAGTGGAAAGCCGCGGCATAGACCGTCGTGCCGTCGGTCGCGAGGGCGCGGGGGGTATCGCCGAAGAAGGTCAAGACGCGGACCGGAAGGCCCCCGAGGGCGGCGCCGGGGTTGGCTGCGTCGAAGACCCAGACATCCGCGCGCCCGATTCCCTCTGTGGTGAGCAGGGGGTCTCCCGTTCCAGGTACGGTGGCGATCGAGGGATGTCGGCGTTGTTGTCCTCGGTGGGCGGTCGAAATGAAGGCGCGCTCGGGGCTGCCTGCAAAGACGAGGTCGCGGGGCTCGTCGCCGACGAGCAGCGTACGCACGACACGTGGGGGGGTGGCGGCGACGTCCACGATGCTCACGCTGTCCGACATATGGTTTACGACCCAGACCTCGCCGTTCGTCCTGGCGACGACGGAGACCGGCTCGAGTCCGACCGCGACGCTGCCGATGGGGCTCAGTAGGCCCCAGGCACCCACGTCGTAAATCTCCAGGTGGGACTCCGGTGTGTTGGCGACGAAGAGTCTCGATCCATCGGGTGAGAGTGCGAGTGGGCGGACGGGGCCGCTCTCGAAGAGGGGCCACGCCGTCTGACCAAGGGCCGGAAGCGCGATCGCGAGCCCGAGACACGTGAGGACGAGTGTCGACCATCGGAGGAGGGCGGGGCGGGGGACAGTGTGCATGTAGTTCTCCGGTAATGCTTCACTATGTACCCAATCGAGACTTTTGGGGACCTTTGTGTTCTGTCCGAGGCGGAGACGCCGACTCTTTTCCGGACGGTGCTGCCCAGCGAGCCGGTCCCGGGAAAGGTGTCGAGAATTAGCTCCGCTACGCTGGCCCGGCGGGGCTCTCGTTCCGGGCGGCGCCCACCGAACGACGGCGCCGGGCCGCGCCGTACCGAGCATCAGGACGACGAAGGAGAGAGTCATGGGAAGCGAGAGCACCACTTCGAATCTTCTGGGCGATCCGCTGCGCGCGGCTCTCGATCGAGGGGAACTCGCCTTTTGCGAAGAAGTCGCGCGCGACGGGGCGCAAGCCAAGACTTTGCTCGATGGTGATCAGCGCATCGAGCTCGCGACACGTCATGCGGCGCTGCTCGGCGCGGGTGCCTTCGATCGGCTCATCTTTGCAGCGGGGTTCCCAGGGATCGCGCCCGAGGAGCGGGAGATCGTGCGGCGGATGGCGGCCGAGGTCGAGGTCTGTCAATTGATGGCGGTCTGTCGTCTCGCGTCGAGGGACGTGGCCGAGGCGGTGGACTCCGTTACGGCAGCGCGCCAGGGGCGAATCCTCCTCGTCGCGCCTACGTCGGAGGCCATCTCTCATAGCCTGCTGCACACCAGCGCCGCAGAGTCGCTCCAGCGGACCCTCGACATGATTCGTCTCGCGCGAGACCTGGGAACCGATGTGCACGTCGACGTCGCGCTCGTCGACGCGCCGCGGGCCGATCCCGCGCTCGTGGTCGATGCGGCCAACGTCTTCACGGAGGCGGGCGGGAGTGCGATGGTGCTCTGCGACACGGTCGGGGCGTGCACGCCGCTCCAGACCCGCTCGCTCGCCGAGGCCGTGACGGCGCGGTGTGATCCCTCGGTCCTGCTCGGCATCCACATCCATAATGACCTCGGTTTCGGACTCGCGAGCACGATCGAGGCGGTTCGCTGTGGGATCCGCTACGTGACCTCCTCGTGGCTGGGGTTGGCCGAGCGCTCGGGGATGGCGGCGACGGAGCAACTCTTGGTCGCGCTGGCCTCGGAGCCTGAGGCGATCGAGGCGCGCTACGGGATCGAGGGACCGATTTGGTCGGAGCCGCCCGTGCTCGACGACCTGGTCCCGCTGGTGCATCAGATCGCCCGATGGCTCGAGATTCCGTTGAAGGTCACGGACCCCGTGGTGGGGACTGGAGTGAATACGATCTCGACGGGGACCCCCTTCCGCGACCCGCTGCGCTTCGTGCCCTATGACGCGGAAGCCCTGCTGGGCGTGCCGAGAACGATCGTGGTGACGCAGCTCGCGAGCCGTAGGGTGATTCAGGAGGCCGCGCTCGAGTTGGGGGTGTCTCTGTCGTTGGCCGAGGTCGACGATCTGACTCGGCAGGTGAAGGAGCGCTGCTACCGCCTTGGCGAGGCGGTCGTGCCGGCCGAGGAGTTCGCACAGCTGCTCGACGACGTGCGGGGGAGGGAAGAGCCCGAGGCATCGGGACTCTCGGATCGAAGTCCCGTGCGAGCCGCTTCACTTCCTGAGTCCGAGGCGCTTCCCCTGGAGGTGATGGAGTCGGCGGCGCGTGCCTTGCCGAGGGCGCTCGCCTGGTTCGAGGGGGCCGAACTCATGCTGTCTCGCGAAGCGGCGGACGCCTATCTCCGAGTCGTGAGGACGGACTTTTCCTCGACGGCCTGGCACCTGGATCGGGAGCAGGATGCCACGGCGGTCGCAATCTGGGTCGGTCTTGGCGGCTCCTTCATCGCGGACTTCGCTTCGGCGCCCGAACATCCGAGGATCTTCGCTTGGGTGCTGAGCCCCGACCCGGACGCCGCGCAATATGCCTTGAAGGGGTTGAAGGGGAGGGACGGTCGATGGGTCCCAACGTCGCTGCTCACGACGGAAGAAGAGTTTCTGGGCTGGCTCGACTCGGATCGTGAGCCGGTCAACCGAGAGGGGGTCCGCGAGATACTCGATCTCGGCCCGGTTGGGTTCCGGTTCGCGATCCGGATGGGCGCGCTGCCTTCCTACTTCGTTTTGCGGGGCTTCGATGGCGCCAGCGCTCAGGTGGTGCTGCCCGGGCGCTCGCCTGTTTGGGCGCGATGGCTGGCTCGTTTTGAGAGCAGGACCGGCCACCGCTTCGCTGGGGTGACCTCGGCCAACTTCTCCGAATTGGGAAGGGAGGTTCTGTCGGGCGGAACGCATAAGGATCTGGCGGAGACCCAGGCGGACATGGGCTATCTCGGCGTCCCGATCCTCTCGGGGCCGATCGAGCTGGAGGGTGAGGCGGTTGGTCTGGACGACCGCACGGCGGCCTACAAGCGGCTCAACGCGCCCTATCTGGATCTGCCGCCCGAGGCGTGGTCGGAGAGCAAGGCGATGTTGCCCAGCTCCGTCTCACTTCTCGGATTTACGGAGAATCTGGGGCGATGGGAGCTGCTGCGACACGGCTCGCTCCACGAGAGTGTCCTGAGGGCCCGGCTCGAGCAGTGTGGGGTCTCGCTGGAACACCGGGCCGGGCAGCGGCTCGAACTCTCTCGCTACGTGGGCGACCTGCTCGCAGCATTTCCGCTCTTTGCGGGGCTCGGGGCGCGGCATATCGCCGAAATCTCCCAGTTGGTCGAGTTACAACGATTCGAGGCCGACGAGACGATCGTGCGTGCTGGAGAGCCCGCCGACAGGATGTACTTCATCGCCAGCGGTAGTTTGCTGGCCCGAGTCGAGCCCGAGGTGAAGATGGGCCCGGGAGAATTCTTCGGGGAGATCGCGCTCGTGGAGGGGCTGCGGCGCACTGCGACGGTGCGCGGGCTCGAGCCCGGTGTGCTGCTCGTGCTGACGACCCATGTCCTTCACCGCCTGATGGAGGAGATGCCACCGCTCGCCGACCCGATCCGCCGCAGCGCGCGAGAGCGGCTCGAGCGCCCCGGGGTCGCGTAGCGCGGGGGTTCGATCGGAGCGCGAGGCTCCGCGCTGGTTCGGACGCGGGCTTCGCGTCCGGGAATCGGCACAAAGGGAGTCGTCTCGCGTATGCTCTGTCGAGTTCAGTCTGGCGGGAGTCGACGGCTGCTCTGATCATCCAAGGAGGTCCAATGTCGAGTGCACCCGAGTACGTGACCACCCGTGAGAGCGCGCGCACAGCGGCCGCTTCCCTCGAAGCGCGCTTCGCTGACGTCGAGATGGGCCCACGCGAACATCTCCACGACGAGAGAAGTCGCCTGACGAAGCTTCGCTGGGAACACTTCGAGGTCAAACGTCTCGGCAGTACAGTCGGCGCGGAGATCACGGGG
>Ga0315316_10001492_pt1 | contig 16448 bp, 17 predicted proteins | sample M160m3416metaG_FD_203702 | JGI IMG/M metagenome (GOLD analysis project Ga0315316, IMG submission 203702) | Ammonia-oxidizing marine archaeal communities from Monterey Bay, California, United States - M1 60m 3416 | ecosystem: Environmental > Aquatic > Marine > Intertidal zone | place: USA... | reverse complement strand
TTGGGTTTTCGTCAAAGACTATAATCACATGTTCTTTCTTTGTTTTTAGAATCTCAACTGCAGATTCAGTGACAGCCTTTGCAAATTCCTGTTTTTGTTCTTCAGAACGTCCAGGATATAGTGATACCTGTATGTAGGGCATGAATTGGGAAGGTAACCGTGATAATTTAATTGATTGAATTAACGCCAGTCATCTCTACGATAACCATATCGAGAACCATAAGTCTCAGATTTGTTAGTTTTTTTGTAGAAATACCCAACACCTAATCCTAAAAAGAATCCACCAATGTGTGCCAAAAATGCAACGCCGCCACCTGCAACACCAAAACCACCTACAAAAAATGGTAACAGATTTTGAAATATTAACCAGAATGGCAAAAAGAATTTTGCTGGAATGTGCATCATTCTCCAGAAAAATCCCAACATGACAAACGTCATGACCTTAGCTCGTGGAAACATTACAAGATATGCACCAAGAATTCCAGCAATTGCGCCAGATGCACCAACTGCAGGTATTCCACTTCCTGCATCACCATAAATGTGAATCAAGCCAGCACCAACACCCCACATTAAATAAATTCCAATATACTTTACTTTACCAAATTTAGCTTCAATATTATCACCAAAGATCCACAAAAACAACATGTTTCCTCCAAGATGCATTATTCCACCATGCATGAATGTTGAAGTAATTAGAGTCAGTTCAGGAATTGCAGGACAACTAATAATTTCAGCACCAGTGTTAATTCCATCGATTTGACCTGTAACACATCCAGGAACCGCACCCCAATTCAAAAACATATTCATTGCTTCACGATTTGAAAATTCAATGAATTGCCCAGTTATTGCAACTTCAATTCCAAAAACTATAACATTGATAATGATCAGTGCGATGGTTAGTTTTGGCTTAAATCCAGGTGGGTGGGGATTTTCATCTCTTAATGGAAGCATAATTAACAAAAAGTTTGTTTGATTTGTATAAGAATTTTAGGTATACTCTAAAAACAATTAATAATTATTCAATAATGATTAATTCATGACGAATCAGAATAAAATTCCAGGAGAGAAGATTGCAGCATTAGAAGAATATCTACCAGGAAGTAATACGTTTGATGATGGCGAAGTAATCAGAGCAACTACAATAGGTTCCGTACAATTTGATACTAGTGAGAGATCAGCATCAGTAAAATCAGATAATCCTACACAAATTCCTAAGATTGGAGATATGATAATTGGCACAGTGGAAGCAAATCTCCCATCAATGATCGCAGTATCAATAAAATTTGTCAATGGTAAAAAAACAAAAACAAATGTAGAATGTGTCTGTGTTACAAGACATTTAAGGAAAAAAAATATTGCATTAGCACAAGATGTTGTGAAAGCAGAAATAATTAGCAATATCAATGGTACATTACATGGAAAAATTGATTCCCCAGAATGTGGGGTTTTATTTACAAAGTGTAGAAAATGTTTTGGAATTGTAACAAAAATGAGAGATGCAGTGAAATGCAAAGATTGTGGATGGATTGATGACAGAAAATTATCTCTTGATTTTGGAAAATCTGATTTCTTAGAATGACAGTAAAAAAAATAGCTTTTCAAGGAGAATACGGAGCATATAGTGATGCTGCGGCTAAAAAATATATTCGTGAATGGAATGAAACAATAACTGATAGAGAAGCATGTGAAACATTTGAAGAAGCATTAGACAAAACATCTAATGGTGCCACACAATTAACAATTTTACCAGTAGAAAATTCTATTGAAGGAACAGTTGGTCAAAGTATTGATGCAATTACGAATACAAGCTTGAATGCGATTGGGGAATTATATCTTAAAGTAGAACATTGTCTAATTAGCACTGGAAAATTAGAAGATATCGATACAGTGTATTCTCACCCTCAAGCATTAGGGCAATGTAGTCAATTTATCAAAGAAAATAATTTGAAAACTATTCCAACATATGATACAGCGGGAAGTGTAAAAATAATAAAAGATCTTGATAAAAATAGCTGTGCAGCAATAGCAAGTAGCCATGCTAGTAGTTTGTATGAAATTCCTATAATTAAACAAGGAATTGAGAATAATGCAAATAATTTTACACGTTTTTTAATATTTTCAAAAGATAAATCTACTGAAAGTAAAAATGATAAGACCTCAATAATTTTTTCAGTTAAACATGAACCAGGTGCATTATATCAAATTCTAAAAGAGTTTAATGACAATGACATAAATTTAACAAAAATTGAATCTAGACCAAATAAAAACAAAAATTGGGAATACAACTTTTTTGTAGATCTTTTAGGACATTTTTCAAGTTCAAAAATTACATCAGTGTTGAGTAAAGTTTCAGAAAACACATTATTTCTCAAAGTAATTGGTTCGTATCAAATTGCAGATTTAGATTAGAATCCTTTTGGTTTTTTTGCACTAAATCCAGCACTAAATCCAATAATTACAACTCCAGCAATAATTACTAAAATTGAATAAGTAAAGAATAAGGGATCACGTGATAATTCAAATTTGTATTCTTCAGTAAATTCAGAATCGCCAGTATTTTGTATTGTGATTATTGTTTGACCAGAAGTAGTCGAAGTCCATGAGAAACTCGCTTTATCTTTAAAACTTGCGTCAACATCATTACTGGAACCAGGTGTTGTAATTTTAATATCAAAAGAATCACCAATTACAGTTAACAATTGTGATGCATTTTCAGGTGCATTAAAGTTGATTTTGTCCAAATCGCCAACACCAAATGTTGCAGAATCTTCTTGTATTTCATATGGAGTACTTATTGAGGTAATCATAGAACCTGCACCAAGAATTGAAATTATACTTCCAATTATAATACCAATTATAGTGAATTTATTTAACATAACAAAACTGGATTTTAAATCAATAAAAGATTAGCTATTAGATTTTTTTTAGTTTTCCTGTATAAGATAACACTTCTGAGATTTCATTTAGTTTTAAGAGTTCTTTGTATTCTTGATCTATTTTTGAAAACCATTTCTTTAGAATTGTTGATTTATCATTATCATTCAATCCCCAAGAGATAATCATGGATGCAGATTTTTGATCTTTTTGCGGAGATTTATTTTGCAACCAGTGAATATGGTTAAAAAATGAAAATTCTTGATGAAATGATGTTTCACCTTCAAAATTTAGCATTTCAAGAAGTTTAGTCAAAGATGATTTATCATAATAGTATACATGCGGTAATCTGAAATAAAATTTTGAGAATTCATCAACACCATAAATAGAAAGAAGAGCATCATTAAGATTTGGAACTTCTATGTGTATTTGTCCATTATTTTTTAAGTGCTTTTTTATTTCATTTAATAAAAAAATTGGATTTGATATATGTTCAAATACTTGAAATAAAAATATGACATCAAATTTTTTTCCTTCAAAATTAATTTTTTCTAACGGTTCTTGGAAAACTGTTAAACCACAATTTTCTCTAGCAAAATTTGCATAATTAGTATCTAATTCAATTCCAGTAACAGTATTAACTTCATTTTTTATTGAATGGAGAAAATGACCAGTTGAACATCCAATTTCTAAAACATCATATTTAGAATGAAGAAGTTTCTTTATTCTTGCTATCCTAGATTGTTGAAATTGTATTTCATAATCAAAGAATTGTTTTGGAGATAATTGCTTTCCAATTATTGGTGAATGTAATTTCCTATAATCAGTTTCATAATTCATCATATCAGATTCAGGATTTTCCAATGAGGTTAACTTACAATCTTTACAACAAACTACATTGCGTTTTATATTATTACGCAGTTTTGTTGTAATGATATCAAAATTTTGAGAATTACATAAAATGCATTTCATTAGATAAGTAGTGGCGAAGAATATGTCATAAAAATCTAGTTACAATATATTTCTTAAATTCATTTTTTCCACTTATTCCAATCATAATCATCAAATTTGACATCAACCATTTCGTTGTCATTAGGTTTCCATGAAATATTAGAAAATGCAAGAATTGTTGATGAACTTTCAGATAGATTAATGTGTGCAGATGGAATATTTTTTGGAATTTGTACCAAAGTAGGATTACTCTCATCAGATTCAATTTCATGGTAATTTCCATCATTGTCTTTTATAATAAAAATAACTTTTCCTTTAATGCAAACAAAATAACTAATTCGTTTCAGATGTAGATGAGGACCCTTAATTTCCTTAGGAAAAACGGATGAAATGTAGATCATCTTTGGTTCACCAGGTAAAATTTTATCCCAATCTCTCCAAATTACAGTAAGTTTTCCATTTGTATGTTGATTATCAACATCTTTGGTTGGAAAGGATTCTAATGGAATTCCAATAATTTCATCACTGTTCAAGTGAGAAATATTTTTAATTTTAGAATAAAAAGTTTGTTAACAATTTGTAATTTTTTATACGTAACCTTATTGTAGAGCAATTCAAAAAATTTGGTATGTTTGCAGGGAAAAAAATTCTCATTACTGGAGGAACAGGCTCACTTGGAATTGCATTAACTAAAAGATTATTAAAAACTGATGTAGAAATTGTGCGAATTTTCAGTAGAAATGAATCAAAACAAATTGATATGCAAAATGAAATATCAGATCCACGACTCAGATTTTTAATTGGAGATGTAAGAGATATAGAAAGATTATCAAGAGCTTTGGAAGGAATAGATATTGTTATCCATGCAGCTGCATTAAAACATGTTCCAATAGTTGAATATAATCCATTTGAAGCTATAAAGACAAATGTTTTGGGAAGTCAAAATGTTATTGACGCATGTTTAAAAGAGAATATTGAAATTGCAGTTTGTGTTGGTACCGATAAAGCTGTTTCGCCTCTTAACACATATGGTGCTACAAAACATTTAATGGAAAGATTATTTGTAACAGCAAGTAATTATACAAATCCAGAAAGATATAGAACAAGATTCATAGCTGTAAGATATGGAAATGTATTAGGAAGTAGTAATTCAGTAATTCCAAAATTTGTGGAACAGATAAAAAATGGAAAGAAAATTACGATTACTGATCCAAATATGACTCGATTTACTATAACAATGGATGAAGCTGTTAATCTAATTTTTGAATCTATAAAGAAAGGTTTTGGAGGAGAAGTATTTGTTCCAAAATTAAAATCATACAAATTAGATATATTAAAAGAATGTATTTTTGATATATTAGGAAAACGAACGGATGTAGAAAAAATTTCTATTAGACCAGGTGAAAAAATACATGAATCATTGATTAATGCAGAAGAAATAAGAAATACCTATGAAAATGATGATATGTATGTATTATTAGATAAACAGTTACAAAAAAATACATTTGCAAAATGGGAACAATTGAATGATGCAGATCTTGATGGAGAATACTCATCAGATAAAGTAGATATTTTATCAAAAGAAGAATTAGAAAAAATATTACGTGAAAGTATTTTTAATGAAAATGAATAAAGTTGGTTGTATCGTACAAGCTAGAATGGGATCCACCAGATTACCAGGAAAAATATTAAAAAATCTTGAAAATGAAAAGGTTGTTTTAGATTTTGTCATAGAACAACTCCAACATTCTAAAAATATCGATGAGATAGTAATTGCGACAACAAATCTAGACGAAGATGAACAAATCGTGGAAATCTCAAAAAAAAAAGGAATAAAATGTTTTAGAGGGAGTTCTAAAAATGTTTTAGAGCGACATTATCAATGTGCAAAACAATTCGATATTTCCACTATAGTGAGAATACCATCAGATAAACCGCTAATCGATCCAACGATTGTTGACAAAATTATTGACAATTTCAAGAAGAAATCATCAGATTATATGACAAATTTCTTACCAAACCCAACATTTCCAGAAGGGACAGAAGTAGAAGTTTTTTCAATGAAGGCCTTAGAAATAGCATGGAAAAATGCAAACCTCCCATCAGAAAAGGAGCATGTCACAAACTATTTTGAAAATAATCAAAATTTATTTAAAATTAACAATATTAAAAATTCAGAAAACCTATCACATCTGAGATGGGTTATAGATAGAAAAGAAGATCTTGAATTAGTAAGAGAAATTGTGTCTAAAATTAAAAAAAGACCAATACTAACTTTAGACATAATCAAAATGTTCTCAGAATTTCCAGAATTAATTAAAATTAATGAAAATGTAAATAGAGAAGAAGGAAATTTAAAGTCATTGCAAGAAGATAAGAATTTTTCAAAAAAAATGAGGTCTGAATGAAAAAGAAAATAAAATTATTTGATCCGATCATAAATAATTTAGAAGAAAAAGAGATGATCAGTATTTTAAAAAGTGGTTTTTGGGCATCGGGTGCAGGTTCCCATAAAGTTAAAGAATTCGAGAATAAATTTCGTAAATATACAGGTGCAAAAGAATGTGTTGCAGTTAACAGCGGTACATCCGCTTTAAATCTTGCATTGTCTATGGCGAATATTAAAAATAAAGAAGTAATTTTGCCATCATTGACATTTGTTTCAACAGCACATGCAATTATTCTTAATGGTGGTGAACCCGTATTTGTAGATATAAATCCAAAAACATTATGTTTGGATCCAATTGAAGTTAAAAAAGCAATTACTAAAAAAACGGCAGTAGTGGTACCTGTTCATTTTGCAGGAATGGCTGCAGAATTAGAAAAACTTGAAAAAATTTGCAGGAGTAAAAAAATTCAAATTATTGAAGATGCAGCACATGCAGCAGGAACAAAATATAAAAATAGAAAAATTGGTTCACATGGAATTTCAGTTTGTTTTAGTTTTCATCCAGTAAAAAATTTAGCAATGCCAACAGGTGGAATGATTTGTATTAATCATAAAAATTTTAAAAATATTAAAAAAAGATTTAATGAAAAAAGATGGTGTGGAATTACCAATAGAAAGGAATACTCTTACGATGTAAGAGAAATTGGATGGAATTACTATATGAATGAGTTTTCAGCAGGATTAGGATTAATCCAATTGAAAAAATTAAATACATTAAATGAAATTCGAAGAAAAATTGCTAGAAGATATCATAATGAAATAATGTTAAAAGAAAAAATGCCATTTGTGCTAGGATGTTCATATCACTTTTATTGGATTTTAGTAAAAAATAGGAATAAAATTATGAAAAAATTAAAAGAAAGTGGAATTGAAACAGGAATTCATTATAGACCGGTACATACCATGTCAATGTATAATACTAAAAAGCAATTACCCATAACAGAATCTGTAGGAAAAATGATTATCAGCCTTCCAACTCATCCAAATTTAACAAATTCAGATGTAACAAAAATAATTTCGGTCATAAACCACATGGATTAAGATTTTAGTAGAATTATTTTATTATAACTAATATGAGTAATCGCTAATGAGCAAAAAAAAAATCTTCATTCGTGTCGATTCAGGGTTAAAAATTGGAACAGGTCATATGATGCGCTGTTTATCATTAGCTAAAATCCTTATAGATTATGATTTTCAAGTGTGTTTTCTTTCAAAAAGATTGGAAGGAAATATTTGTGATTTAATTATAAAAAATGGATACGAAATAAAATATATTTCAAATACAAATAATAAAGAATCTACATCTAATGATGTTTTAGATGTAATTAAAATTGTTTGTAAAGAAAAAGAAAAACCATTCATCATAGTAGATCATTATGATTTAGACATAGAATGGGAAAAACAAATAAAAAAATATGTTGAAAAATTAATTGTCATCGATGATTTAGCAAATAGAAATCATGTTTGTGATTTACTGCTAGATCAAAATCTATATGAAAATATGGAGGATAGGTATTCAGATTTAGTACCAGCAAATTGTGAGATTCTTGTTGGCCCAGAATATGCATTATTAAGAAAAGAATTTTTAGAAATAAGAAAAAAAGCCATACCTAGAAAAAATTTGAACAGAATTATGATTTCCTTTGGAGGCAGCGATCCAAATAATGAAACAATAAAAGTTCTTAGTGCTTTAAAGAAAATTCAAATGAAACAAATAAGAATTGATGTTATAATTAGGAAAACAAATCCGAATGGAAATAAAATTAAAGAAATATGTGATTCAATAGAAAATTGTTTTCTTTATCAAGATGTAGAAAATATGGAAGAATTTATGATTGATTCGGATCTATCAATAGGAGCCGCAGGCATAACAACGTGGGAGCGATGTTGTTTAGGATTACCTTCGATAGTAACAATAATTGCAGATAATCAAGTAGAAATAGTAAAAGCTATTACAAAGAAAAAATGTATTATTCATTTAGGAAATTCTAAAGAAACAAATTCAGAGGATTATGAAAAATGTATACAAGAAATTAATGGAGAAATACTTAGAGATATTTCATCAAATTGTTTTAAAATTGTAGATGGTAAAGGCTCTATTCGAGTTTCAGAAAAGATCTACAAATTATTAAAGGAAAAAATCTAGTGATAAGTATGCATAAAACTAGTTTTAAAATTAATAAGAATTCTGAACCGTTCATTATAGCAGAAGCAGGGATAAATCATAACGGGAATATTGGAAAGGCTCTAGAAATGATTCATGTTGCTAAAAACGCTGGTGCAGATGCAATAAAATTTCAGGCTTTTAAAGCATCAGGAATTGTTGCGGATTCATCATTAACATATACCTACACATCACAAGGAAGTAAAATAACAGAACCACAAATGGATCTTTTTCAAAGATGTGAATTAAATAAACAAGATTTTTTAAAAATTAAGAAAGAATGTGAGAAAGAAGGTATTTTGTTTATAGCTACGCCAGAAAATCGTACAGATTTAGATATGCTATTGGAAATAGGAATTTCTGCAATCAAGGTTGGTTCTGACGACTTTACTAATATACCACTGTTAAAGGATTATTCTACAACTGGATTACCAATGATAATTTCATGTGGAATGGCAAATCTTAAAGAAATTGAAACAACTATGAAAGCATTAAAAAATCATTCAGTAGTTTTAATGCTTACAACATCATTATACCCAACAGAACCATCGGAGGTAAATTTACTAAAATTTAAAACGTTAAAAAAATTATTTCCTAATTTGTTATTGGGTTATTCAGATCATACACAAAGTAATTTGGCTTCGCCATTAGCACTTGTATTCGGTGCAAAAATTTTTGAAAAGCACTTCACATTAGATAATACATTACCCGGACCAGATCATTGGTTTTCAGAAGACCCAAATGGATTGAAAAACTGGATAGAGTCAATTAGAACCTCAAAAATTATGTTAGGAACTAAAAAATTAGAACCAACAAAAAAAGAAGAAGAAATGAAAAAGATTGCTAGAAGAAGTATTGTTGCGTTAAAGGATATAGATAGTAATGAAATTTTAGATAGGAATAATGTTGGAATCAGAAGACCTGGAACAGGTTTATCCCCAGAGGCATATGAGAAAATTTTGCAAAAAAGAACAACACGGAAAATTAAAAAAGGTGAATTAATCAAATTGGAGGATTGTAAATAATGAAATTAACATATCACAATTCTGCAGCAGTCGTCATACAGGACAATGATACAAAAATTTTAGTTGATCCATGGTTAAGAAATGGGGAATATTTTGGCTCATGGGGAATTTTTCCACCGTATGATTTTAAACCGGAAGAATTTGACGATATGGATTTTATTTACATTAGTCATATACATCCAGATCATTGTAGTCCTAAAACATTAGAGAAATTGAATAAAAAAATACCAGTTCTTATTCATGAATTCCCTGAAAAATATTTAAGAAATAATATTGAAAGATTGGGATTTGATGTAATTGAAATAAAAAATAACAAAAAAAAGAAATTGAAAGATGAAACTGAAATTAATATAATTGCAGCTGATAATTGTAACCCAGAAATTTGTGGAAAATTATTTGGATGTGGAACAATGAATTCAGAAGAGGGTTTAGGAAATATAGATACAATGGCAATTTTCAATAATAAGAATGAAACAATAGTTAATACAAACGATTGTCCATTTGAGATTTCAGAAAAAACTGCAAATATTGTTGCACAACAATATAAAAAAATTGATTTATTATTAGTTGGTTATGCTGGTGCATCATCCTATCCACAATGTTTTAATTTTTCAGAAGAAAAACTTCATGCCGAAATAAAAATGAAAAAAAATAAGAGGTTAAATGATGCTGTTAATTATATTAAAAAAATTGAACCGAGATATTTTTTTCCATTTGCAGGAAAATATACACTAGCAGGAAAAAATTCAATATTAAATAAAAATCGTGGAGAACCAGAATTCGATTACGCGATAGATTACTTAATTAAAAATACTAATCAAAATGAAACAAAATGTATTGCATTAAATTCAAAAGAATGTTTTGACATTACAACAGGTACTTCAACAAAAAAATATCAAAAAGAAGATTTAAAATTTAAAGAGCAGTATGTGAAAGACAAATTATCAAAGATTAAGTATGATTTTGAACTTGAACCAGAACCAAAAATTATTTCTTTGTTAGATCTATTATCAGGTTCATACAAAAGATTCAATGAGATTAGAAAAAAGATTTCATATGCAACAGATACAAAGATTATTCTTAAATTAGATAATGATAAATTTGCAGTAATTTCATGTGATGGTAATGGGTTTAAGATTTCTACTTCGGATGAAATAAAAAATATTAAAAGATTTATTTCAATTGATATGGATAATAGATTACTTTATTGGCTACTTCAGGGACCAAGAATGGCGCATTGGAATAATGTAGAAATTGGATCACATTTACAATTTAAAAGAATTCCAGATATTTACGAAAGAGGATTAGTACATTGTTTAAATTATTTTTATTCTGGTGAATATAAAGAGTAGAACTAGAATGGAAATTAAATTAAGAGATGTTAATAAAAAAGATTGGGATTATATTCTAGAATTAAGAAATAAGTTTTTTGAAGATGATTTTCTAAAACAGAAAAATTGTATCACAAAAATAGAACATTACAATTATATGAAAAAACAGGAATCCAATACAAATTTCCATCAATGGATATCTACCGATGGTAGAGAGGATATTGGCTATATTCGACTTTTAAAAGATGATGTAAGTATTATGGTTGATCAAAAATTTCAAAATAAAGGAATTGGAACAATGATGTTAAGATTACTGGAAGACAAAGCAAAAATAATCGGTATTAAAAAAATAAAAGCAGTAGTACGAAAAAATAATTTTAGTAGTGAAAAAATTTTTGAGAAAAATAATTATCAAATAAAAACATTAATTTTTGAAAAAGATATTACTAAAGATGATTTAATTAAAGAGGACGATATTTTATGAAATATGACAAAATATTTAGTATTAATATTAGTTATTTGTTCAGCTTTACCATTTATAATTAATTTTAGTTATGCACAAGATGATGAAACAAGTGAAAGAGAAATAAAACCGAATTTAATTGATAAAAATTTCATTGTAGAAGAATTTGTGACAGGATTATTGCTTCCAACAACGTTTGATTTTGTGGATCAAGGAATGTTAGTTTTAGAGAAAAATGGAAAAATACAATTCATAAAGGACGGAATTTTGCAATCAAAGCCAATATTAAGCTTAGATGTAAGTACTTCAGCGGAAGAAGGATTAATAGGAATTTTAGTTGATAATGATTTCGTATATTTACATTATACAACAAAAAATGATGATGTAATTGGAAATGACTCTAAAGTGGGCACAACATCAAATTGGTTTTATAGATATGAATGGATTAATGAAGAATTAATCAATCCAAGTCTTATCAAGGTAATTCATGGAGGAAATGGGATGCATAATTCAGGAGTTATGGTTAAGGATCCTAATGGAACAATAATGATGGTTATGGGAGATTTATCTAATCGTCAAGGATTGTTACAAAATTATCTAGCAGGTGAACAAGATGATACTAGTGTGATAATGCCAATAGAACCTCCAGGAGATTATTATGCAATTGGAATAAGAAATAGTTATGGCTTAAATTTTGATCCTATTACAAAAATTTTGTGGGATACAGAAAATGGACCAGATGAATTTGATGAAGTGAATTTGGTGGAAAAGGGATTCAATAGCGGATGGGAGAAAATTCAAGGACCGATGAAGGAGGAAATAGAATTTCCATTAGAACAGTTCTTGTATAGTGATCCAGAATTTAGTTGGGAAAAACCAATAGGAGTAACAGCGATTCATTTTATTCAATCTGAGTTTTTTAGTGAGTATAATCAATCAGTTTTGATTGGGGATTTTCATCAGGGAAGACTCTGGAAATTTCAATTAAATGAAAATAGGGATGGGTTTGTGTTCAATGACGAAGGCCTGAAAGATTTGGTTTTGAATATTGAAGATAACAAAAATGAAATTATTTTTGGAACAGGTTTTTCAGGTATTACAGACATCAAAGAAGGTTCTGATGGATATATTTACATCGCATCAATTGGAGGTGGAAAAATTTTTCGGATTGTACCTAATTTAGATTACGTATCAAAAGATTGTAATGATACAATTATGTCTAATAAAGATTTTTCAGGATGTAAATTTTCTAATTTAGATTTGTCAAATAAAGATTTGACATTAATTGATTTTTCATATGCAACATTAGAAAATGTTGATTTTTCTAATGCAAAGTTAGCAAATGCAAATTTCATAGGTTCAAAATTAATTAATGTAAAAATAAACAATGTTGATTTTTCTAATGCAAGGTTGATGGAAATAAATTTAACAGATTCCACCATTTTAGAGTCTAATTTTAGAAATGCAGATTTAGAAAATGCAAACTTGGCTAAAAGTACCATAAAAAATTCAGATTTTAAGAATGCATATTTGAAAGGAGTGAATTTGAAAGGAAGTGAATTAACAAATGTAAATTTAGAGAATACTAAATTTACAGAGGTGGATATCAGTAATAGTGAAATTTATTTTACTACATTCAAAAATGCAATTTTAGATAAAAGTGTTTTTACGGATTCAAAAATGAAAGATAGTGTTTTAGAAGGAACAAGAAATTATAAATCAAATTTTCAAAATACAGTTTTTGAAGATATAATCATGATTAATTCAGATAATTATAGAACTGATTTCAGTAATTCAAAAATTAAAAATCTTGATATAAGAAATTCTAGGATGGCAGAAGTAATTTTTGATTATACAACAATTTCAAGTAGTGATTTTAGTGGAAATTATCCAATAAATTCTGATTTTAGCAAAACAAATTTTTCAGAGGATAATGTGATAAATGCTTGTTTAAATTCAACAATCTCAGATAAAATAATAAATAAAATATTGAGAGTCATCCGTGAGAATTTACAAAATAATATAATTCCTATTGAAGATATACTTGTGAATTTTTGTAGTTAGTTTTTACGTTCTAGATACAAAACAATTCCTCAATAACTAATTAATAATATCATTTAATTTAAAAAATATGAGAATCCTAATAATTGTAGCACATCCTGATGATGAAGTTTTAGGAATGGGTGGAACCATGCTAAAACATTTCAGAGATAGAGATACTGTAACAGTAGCATATCTAACAACTGGAATTACATCAAGGCGTAGTACAGATTTTAAGAATTCAACAAATTATGATACCTCTAATGAGGAAGAACTTGAAATGAAAAAACAGATTAAGAAATTAAATTGTGATGCAAAATCAGCATGTAAAATTCTAAAAGTTAAAAATAGTATTTTTTTCAATTTTCCAGATAATGAAATGGATACAATATCAAAATCAGAAATAATGAAAGTTATAAAGAAAATAGTGAAAGAGAATAAGCCTGAACGAATTTACACATCGCATTATGGAGATTTGAACATAGATCATAGAATTGTTTGTGAATCTGTTTTGGCAGTTTGTGAATCACTAAAAACTAGTGTTAAAGAAATATTTTGTTTTGAAATTTTATCATCAACTGAATGGACTTTTCCATATAAATTTAAACCAAATTATTTTACAGATATAAAAAAGGAAATTAAACAAAAAGTAAAAGCAATGAAATGTTATAAGGATGAAATAAGAAAATATCCACATCCAAGATCAGTAGAAGGTATTGAAAATTCAGCAGAGCGATGGGGTATAATTTCAGGATTAAAATGTGCCGAAGCATTTGAAATAATTAAAAGAATTGATTGAACACGAATGAAAGTAATTATCCATTATTATTTTAAAAATTAATGATCCATGAGGAATTTGGATTGAATTTTTCAGTTTTTGATTTTTGTTTCATACGCTGAACAGGTTTTGTTAGATGACGATGAGCCGAAACATCTGGTATGTAGATTTGTTCTTTAAGTAAACGTGGGATAAATTGACGATTTTTGTGAGTAAATGCTTTTTTGCATCTAATACATTGAAACCCCTGATTTTTACCCTTTGATTTCATATGTTTTTGGCAATTTTTACAAAATGGATTTATTAATTTAAATTTTTTTTTAAGTTTTAAAATTTGAATGAATTCAAGATTTAAAATTCTTGGATGTGTTTTTGATGCTTTTCTAATACCACCACCAACTTTGATGATATCACCAACAATCAATTCTTTTGCAACATCAGTTATTCGTGTTGGTTTATAGACTGCACAATGAATTTTTACATTATCCGCAGTTATTGAAAAAAATACATGACCGCCATTAGTAACAATAGATTTTGTAGCAACAACACCTTGTAATGTTCCAGATGTATAAGGCAAAAAATTATTTACATCAATTTTATTTTTTAGATGATCACCGGTTCCTTGATTTGATTTAAAGATAAGATATCCAGCAAGTTTTTCTTTTGGTTTAATCATTTTTGATGCAGAAATTAATGTCATTGAATCCTCTCCACGAATACCATAAAAAACAGGATCAGGACCATGAGGCATTAATAGAACTTTATTTTTCTTTGAGTCAAAGCTATTGAATGTATTTGGATATGTTTTTTCTTGCATTTTTTTTACTTTAGATTTATCCAAAAACCGTTTTTTTCCAAATTTGGATGATTTACGATAAGAAAGTAACTCGTATGTTTCATCTTCAAAATTATAACCTATGACACCAGTAGCACCAACTAATCCTTGACCATTTCCAAGATAGAAAAAATCAAAATTGTATTTTGAAAGAATTTTTTTAGCTTCATTTCTATGAATTAATTTCCACATTGCATCTGAACTTAGTTTTGAGAATTCATTTGGAATATTTTTATCTTGACAGAAAACAAGACCAGGATTTGCTCCATTTATTACATCAGAATATTGTTTAACAAATTTTTTTACAAGATTTTTGATTTTTGTAGGGTTAGAAGTAGAAATTTTTATTCCAACAGCTCCATTACCTCTCGTTTTCCAAGGAATATTAGGATTAAATCTGACTAAATTTGGAAAATCGAGAAAATCTACATTTTCTTTTTTTAATCGATTAATAATTTTGTAAGCTAAAAATGTGGTACACATTCCTTTAGGGGAATCAGTATCATCAATACCAATATGGAGTATTTGTTTTGGCATGTATTACCTATGAAATATAGGAATTTTAGTGATTTGCCAAAGAGTTTGGTTTAAATTTAAAATGACACTTTTTAGAACAAATGATAGTAATTGATGAAAAGAGAATTTTTGAGATAATATCACAAAGAAGACCAGTCACAGTTGCATTAAATGCCCCAGATGGTATGTTGCCACAGGTTCAAGAAACTGGAATGAATATTACAAAGAAATTTGATATTCCTGCATTTGTTTTAGCAGATACAACTTGGGGAACATGTGATCTTAATTCAAATGGTGCAAAAGTCCTGGGTGCAGAAATTTTATTCAACATAGGTCATACAAACAAACTTGAAACATTTCCTGGAGAACAAGATAATGTTATCATGATTGATGCATTTGACGATGTATCTTTTGATGGTGTAATACCAAAAGCAATAGAAATTTTGAAAGGAAAAACAATTTCGTTAATTACAGATAGCCAACATCTACATCAAGTTGAACCTGTTAGAAAAAAATTGGAAAAAGGAGGAATTCTTGTGAAAATTGGAAAAGGGAAAGGACAGTTAAATGATGGACAAGTATTTGGATGTGAATTTTATCCTGCAATGGAAATTAAAGAACAAGTGGATGCAAATTTATTTTTAGGGCAAAGTAATTTTCATGCAGCAGGAGTTGCAATATCAACTAAGGTAACAACTTACATCTTAGATCCTTATTTCAATGAAGTCAGAGATGTTACAAGGTTTGCAGAAAAATTAGAAAAAAAAGCCACATTAAAAATTTTTAAAGCAACAGAAGCTAAAGTTTTTGGAGTGATTGTAGGTCTTAAAGAAGGTCAATTTGCAAAAGTCACAGCCCTAAAATTCAAAAAAGAATTAGAAGAAAGAGGAAAGGAAGTTCAATTGTTAGCTTTAACAGATATTACAAATGATCGATTAAAGAATTTTACAGGAATTGATGCATTTATACAAGTTGCATGTCCAAGAATTTCAACAGATAATGAATTTGACAAGCCAATGTTA
>Ga0315316_10001488_pt1 | contig 16463 bp, 13 predicted proteins | sample M160m3416metaG_FD_203702 | JGI IMG/M metagenome (GOLD analysis project Ga0315316, IMG submission 203702) | Ammonia-oxidizing marine archaeal communities from Monterey Bay, California, United States - M1 60m 3416 | ecosystem: Environmental > Aquatic > Marine > Intertidal zone | place: USA... | reverse complement strand
CAAATTTACTGATGCTGGAAGCGTGACCGTCGACGTTCTTGTGGATGGGCTGAAAGATGAAACTGTCACCTTGCACTTTCTTGTAGAAGATACAGGGATTGGAATTCCCAAGGATTTACACTCCAAGATTTTTACAGCCTTTGAGCAGGCTGATACCTCCACGACTCGCGAGTTCGGTGGCACTGGTTTGGGCCTCGCAATCACGAAAAAGATCGTCGAGGCGATGAATGGTGATATCTGGCTCGAAAGCAAAGCCGGTGTGGGTAGCACGTTCCACTTCACTTTGCGGTTTGGGATCTCAAAGCATCAAGAGTCTTTTGAGGTGGAACAGCCGGACTTGTCGGGATTGTTTGCAGTGTTAGCTGACTGGGACCGGGGAGCAACCGAAGCTATGCGTTCTCAGCTGGAAAGTTGGGGAATGCAGGTTGAGATAGCCAATAACCGGGAACTAGCAGTCGAATCGCTTAAGAAACTGGCAGCGTTAGATGCTCTTCTACCAGTCTTAATTACTGACGTCGAAGTTGAAGGAATGAGTTCTGCATTGTTGGCCGAACATGCAGATTGGAATTCTCTGCTCAAACAGATACCAATCATTCGTTTGGCAAAGGTGGGTGGAGATGGCGATCTTGTGCGAAGCAAAGCAATGCAAACAAACTCCTGTTTGTACAAACCAGTTGTTACTTCTGAACTAATAGCGGCACTGATGCGTTGTAAACGGCAGTTGACGGCGATGTCGTTAATTAACGCCCCATCAGAAGAACAGGGCGATGGTGCCAAAAGTCTTCGGATTTTGATGGCGGAGGATGGGATTGCAAACCAAAAGGTTGCGTTGGGATTGCTGCAACAATTGAAACATGAGGTTGTTATCGCAAGTAATGGTAAGGAAGCCGTTGAACTATTCACAGAACAAAAGTTCGATATTGTTTTGATGGATATTCAGATGCCGGTCCTCAACGGATTTGAAGCGACGCGGAGGATTCGCGAACTGGAAGCCGTGAGAAGGACGCACATCCCCGTGGTCGCGATGACGGCGCACGCCATGAAAGGGGATCGAGCACGATGTATTCAAGCAGGGATGGATGACTACCTTGCGAAGCCGGTTCGTAAACGTGAGCTTCATCGCATGTTGCTCAAGTACTCCGGGGACGCGTTTCAACGGGATTCTGGCACACACGCGCGGAAAGCAGAGGGCAGTGAGATGGTGGATGTGGCTGAAAAACAATCGGCCGAACGCCTTGGTGAGGATGAAACCGTTGTGGTTGATTGGACCGCCGCCTATGCCAACAGTGCTGATGATGGTGAGTTGTTCGAAGTGGTGAAAGGTTCTGCCTTGGAGGAACTTCCAGTTTTGCTTGGGGAATTGAGCGAGGCGTTGCAGGTCGGATCCAAAGTTGATGTGGAACGTCACGCTCATACATTGAAGGGTGTTGCACGTGTTGTTGCAGCAGTGAAAACAATTGAAGTGGTCGAAAAGCTTGAAGAAGCATTGCAACAGGGCGATCTTGCGTTAGCGCGCGTCGCACTCGTTGACCTTTGCGGTGCTGTTGATGAACTTGTCCTGGTTCTGCAAGCGGGACGTGATGATGCCCAACTTGAAGCAGATAATTAGAGAGTGCGAGATCAAGGAAACCTTTTCCAAGTGAATGCAACGACGGCTAGATCAAATGTCAGCATCAGCCAGTGTCTTCCCCTCGGCGGCTTGCCGTTCTGCTTCCTTCAAACTTGCAAACGTCTTCCACGCAGGATGCCTGTGCGGAGGACAAACGCCCTGAGCAAGATCCAATATTTCGACAAGCTGGATTTTGTCAGCCGGTCGGGCGAGCGTTAACCCCACCGAAGTATCAGCCTGGTTCACTTGGCGTAACAAGTTGGCATCAATCAGATGCGATACCAATTCGTGGATTGTTCGCGATGAAAGTCCTATACGGTTGGACAAACTCTGATGGTCCAGAACGACTCCCTCTTCAAATGAGTTTCCAACTTCGCACATGATGGGAAGCATCCAGTCGGGGTCCCCGTCGATTGTATTGGGCTGCTCACTGTCGAACTGATCTGGAAGATGCCCCCCAAGTGCTTGAAGGGTATAGGTAAGGATCAGGCCGAAAAGCACCACAAGCCACGTCAAATAGATCCAAAAGAGGAACAGTGGGATTAACCCGAGGGAACCGTAGAGCGAATATGGAACGGCTTCTGATAAGTAGATCTGAAACCCATACTTTGCAAGTTCCCACAAAACGGCACTGACTGCCGCGCCGACTGCCGCGGCACGTACGGACACCCTGGTGTTGGGCATCAGTGCATAAACAAGGAACAACAGAATCCAACTTGCGAGTAGCGAAACACAATGAGTTAAAAGTGGTTTGAGTGTTTCACGGCCTTCCATGTTGCCAAACCAATCCACCAACTGTCCAGACAAATACAGGCTCATCGCAAGTAGTCCACCTCCCAAGGTCAGGATCGACCAGTGAATGGCCAGCCTCAGATGGGCCGGACGCTTGGAGGGAGCTTCGTAGATGCGATTGAATAAATGCTCTGCTGCATTGGCAAGTGCTACTGCTGCGTAGGTGAAAAGAAGCAAGCCAAAAACACCGATTGAGGCAAAGTCAACTGACGAGACCTTGTCAGCCAAGTCATGCAGAGTTCTTCGGATACTAATTCTCGCTTGCTGTGCCGCGTCGACTTCTGAGGTGTTGTTTGCGTCGGACCGAGTTTGAGCTTCTGTTTCGACAGGAGATTGTCTGGGATCGGTGCTCAGTGGGTCTGATGAGGCCACCATTTCCGGATTCGTCGTAGCTGTGGCGTTCGATCCCGAAGTGAAATTGTTGAGTGATGCTTGGTCGCGGATGCTGGGTGAGAGATCAGGACGAACTAATGTGTTGGTCTCAGATGCAGATTGAGGTTCCTGTAGCAGTGGCTGCGAGGACGCCTGTAGCTGCGTCTGCTGACGCCCCTGCTGTGGTTCGGGGGCAGGCGGCGCCAGGGTCGTCTGCGTAGGAACGACTGCCGGATCCTGATCAGTTGGAGTTGCTGGGGCAATGGGATTCGTGGGTTGCAGCGGCTCATAGACTGCCGAGACATCCGGTACACCAAAGAACGAAAATAATTGGTTTTCAACCTTGGCCTGAACATCTTCCAAACCACCTACTACCCTAAACATAACCAGGCCAAGGACGACGACAGGGATCAAGGCGAATATCGTGCGGTAGGTGAGTTCAGCAGCCATGCCATCGGCACGCTGTCGTTGCAATTGACGATAGCAGTACACGACAAGCTCAATGCTCTTACGGAGAAATTGCTGACCTCGCGAGAGTTGTTCGCGTGGGCTGCGGATCGCTTCGATAAGGTAAGTGAGCAGTCGGTTCATCAGGCTAATGATTCACAACGTTTGGATGAAGGATGCTGGCAGATTGGCACTTGGCTTCTCGCACCCACTTGAGGGGGAGGGCGATTCGAAGGTAATACGTGATGCGAGCAAGTGGATTATGGATTAAGCGAGAGAGGGGACGTAAGAAAAACCGTGCGTCGTTGAACACGGGCTTTGGCAGGAGACGATCACCATCGTTCATAGGGTGCAGTGAAGTGAAATGGGGATCGAGCTATCTACCTTAAGGGAGGTAACATCGCTTGGTGGCGAGTGGACTCTGGCGGTTTCAACGGTGTAAGTTTGATTTGTAGCTCTTTGTCGACTAAACGGACACGACTTACCAGCTTAGTTGGTTAACGCAACGCTCGGTTGATGTTGAGAGTCAATCATCCACCCGTTTTTGATTGATTTCAACAATTTGGGCAGGTTGTCCCGAATCTCGGTTGTTCGGGCATTGATCACACGCTCCGATCTGTTTGTTACCCGCTGCAGAGTTAAGGACGCGATAGATGCGTCGGGTCAACCACGCTGCAGCGAGCAGCACGATCGTGAACGCGACGAGATCTTGAATTTCCATCTGCTAGGCGTTTCTGGATTTTGGGGATCGATTTACAGCAGTTGGCTTGAGACGGCATAAGTCAGCCACGCCCCAAAATAGGCTAACAGAGTCATGTAAGAAAAGCTAAGGAATGGCCAAAACAGCGAATTTGTTTCTCGTCGGATTACCAGCAATGTGCTGACACATTGAGCGCATAGGGCGAAAAACACCATCACTGACAGGGCAACCGGGACGGAGTAGACCGGTGTGCCATCGTCATAGGTTGAGGCTTGAAGCGCACCCACCAACCCCTCTTCTTCGGCGTCACCGCCGAGACTGTAAATGGTCCCGAGTGTCGCAATGATGACTTCTCGTGCTGGAAAACTCGCTAACACACCAACGCCTATCTTCCAGTCCCATCCCAGAGGTCGAACGATCGGTTCAATCAGATGCCCCGTGCGACCCAGCATGCTGTTTTCAAGCAGACGACTGCTTTCGGCGTTCAGGTCGGCGATCAGGGCCTGTCTTGCTAATGAGGGTTCCTGCATTGCATCCAACTCAGCTTCCATGCGGTACTGGTTGGTGTGATCGCCCGGCCAAAAACCAGCGAACCAAATCAAGATCGAAGCGGCAAAAATCAGGGTGCCAGCTCGGATCACAAAAGCTTTGCTGGCAGACCAAACACGTGACAGTACGACTTTGGGCGATGGCACCTTGTATTCAGGTAACTCCAGTACAAATGGGGCAACTTCACCACGCAATAACGTCTTCTTCAGGATCCACGCGACAGGGATAGCGGCAACCACCCCCACGAGATACATCGACATCAATACGATGGCTGGAAGAGAAAGCCAGCCAGCCAAATACGTTGTGCTTGGGATGAACGCGGCAATCAATAGCAGGTACACAGGTAGCCTTGCACTACAACTCATCAACGGAGCTACCATAATGGTTGCAAATCTGTCTCTGCGATTTTCAATCACCCGAGCCGCCATCACGCCCGGAACTGCACAGGCGAATGAACTCATCATCGGCAAGAAAGATTTTCCACTGAGCCCAAACGTTGTCATGATGCGATCAACGAGGAACGCTGCACGGGCCATGTAGCCACAATCTTCCAGCAAAGCCAGAAATAGAAACAACAATGCGATTTGAGGCAGGAAAATCAGGACGCCACCAACGCCAGCGATAATTCCGTCTGTGATCAAACTGCGAAGCTGCCCCGGTTCCATCACACTGCACACAGCATCTGATAAACCGCTAGTTGCAGCGTCAATCAAGTCCATCGGCAACGCAGCGAAGGTGTAGATGGATTGGAAAATCAAAAACATCGTGAATACGAAACAAACCAATCCAAGGACGCGGTGAGTCAAGATCGCATCCAGGCGATCAGTCACCGGTGAGGAGGGACGGGAATCGTTTTTGAAGACGGATTCAAGCTTGGTCTTGGCCCATGCGTAGCGAGCATTGCATTCAATGTCGATCGGATCACCGAGGGCTTTCGTGAGCTCCGCACGCGTCTTGATAAGCGCTTCGGCGGCAGACGGTCCAAATTTGGCGATCACTTGTGTTTCGGGTTCGCCACCCCGATCAAGGATCATCCGCTCCAGTAAGTAGTCATCCGGCAAATGAGCGTTTTTCTCACTGTTGGTTGCTATGAGAGAATCGCGAAAACGCGCCACCGATGTGTAGAACTCTGGCGGTAAAATGCGGGTGCGTTTGTGCTGCTCTGGGGTGGTGCCCAGCTGCTGGGCAATGGCTTGTTTCAGCTCGTCGATGCCAGTCCGTTTCGCTGCAGAGGTGGCCACCACTGGGACGCCTAGCTGTTCGGATAAGCGTTTGACATCGATCTGCATGCCGCGTGACTCGGCAACATCGATCATGTTCAAGGCGACAACGACGGGTTTACCTAGTTCAAGCAGTTGACTGACGAGAAACAGATTACGTTGCAGTAACAGCGCGTTGACAACGCAGACGATCAGATTCACGCCCCCAGGCTGGGTGACGTTGTCCGTCAGAACCTCCACGGCGACCAACTCGTCGGGGGAGCGAGGGGCAAGCGAATAGGTGCCAGGTAAATCAACGACCGTGATCTTGCCTGTTTCTAGTTCACAAAGACCGGTCTTCTTCTCAATCGTAACACCGGGATAGTTACCCGTCCGCACATTCATTCCCGCCAAGGCGTTGAATAAGGTGCTCTTTCCAGTGTTCGGATTACCGACCAAGGCGACTCGGGGGTGTCCTGAAATTTCGGCGGCGCCGACATTGGGAGCAGATGCCATGGTGGTAACGGCTTTGTGGTGGACGCCCGTGATCAGTCAACGGTGCCAGGGTGGGGGTGGGGTCCAAGTGCAGCATCTTGGCAGCGGCGGGAATGCAACTCGCCGAACAGTCATTGCTCAAAAAGGGATTAGCCAATCGGCTCGACGTACACACGCCGAGCTTCACCGCAGCGAACCGCAATTCGGCTGCCATGGACGGAACATTTCAACGGATCACCCAGGGGGGCTGGGCGAACGAAATGCACAAGCTCACCGGGAACAAAGCCCATTTCACGCAACCGTGAAGCGATTCCATCGGCACCCGAGATACGGACGATATTGGCTCGCTGTCCGGGCTCGAGTTGGTCGAGTGTGGTGTCCATTTATTTTTCCTTAATGAGAATCAATCTCAGTAAGTCCATGATCACTGATTGTCCCTGTCTTGTCAAGGCTTCGGCGTTCTGAAATGGCCCGTTGATGTTGATCTACCAACGGTGCATGCATTTTTGCGGCGTTCGTGTTGCGGATGCCCTTTTTCTGGGTGATCCGGAAAATAAGGGTTTTGCGCAGGTTTGGGTGATTGCTCATTCAGGTTTGGACTTGTTTCTGCACCCCGATGCCTTTGACGAAGTGAGGAATCGTAATAGAATGTACGGAGGTGAGCTTGTATGCTCGCTGCACATCCCCCGACACGTCGGTCCAGGAGGTGTTCGACCCGAGTTTATTTGGGCGATCGACCTACCCGCTTTCGCCGGTCAGCGTTGGGGTTCTCCTACTAGAACCTCTTTGCGAGAGTGAATCATGATCATGAATAGCCTGTTTTTGGGCTTTGGCGCACCTGGGCCGTTAGAGCTAGCAATCATCGCCGGCATCATCTTGTTGCTGTTTGGTGGATCGAAGCTGCCCTCTCTGATGCGAAATCTCGGGCGTAGCACCAATGAGTTCAAACGCGGTATGTCCGAGACCGTCGAACAAGAAGACCAGCCAGCCTCCTCTGACGAGTCAAATTAGCGATGTTCGGGCTTGGTCCCTTTGAGATGGTGGTGATCGGTGTGATTGCGGTTCTCCTGTTTGGAAGCAACCTCCCCGAGGTTGCGCGCAAGTTTGGGGGAAGTTATCGCGAATTCCGTCGAGGCCTCAATGATGTCCAGCAGCAGTTCAAAACTGCTGAACGGGAAGCCAAGAACACTTTCCTTGGCGATGACTCGGTGTCTTCTGGCACCAGCGATGAGATTGAGGATGAACCTTCGGAGCCTGCGGCTCCCAAATTCAAGCCACCTTCCTGAGATGAAGTGAATTTTCGTCTGTACCCCGTTGCCGGTAGCCGGCGCGGGGACGCGGCAGGCTAATCAGAAGCAGTTGCGGCTTTTGTACAGAGCTCTTTGGCGCAGCCGAGATCACTCGACCTGTCAAAGCGAAAGCCGATTTTCAGTGCAATAGACGCATGATTCAGTGGAATCGTACCAAGCTTTACTGATCGCACTCGCGTGGTAGCAGCGCAGCACGCACCGACTGCGAGGGCAATAGGTAACGAACGAGGTTCCGAATCAGCTTGTTATCTTTGCTACGCTTATTCAGCGTAAATTGGTGTCTCAGTGACGGGATACTCATTGAGCATCACTTCACCCGTTGGCTCATTGCAGCCACAGGATGAATCACAGGGAGTTGCTGCACAGCCAGCATTGGTGGCAGGTCGAAAGACGTTGCGTCCGCTCGAACCGCAGCCAGCAACAACAATAAGAATCAAGGGGAACAGTTTGCGCACGGATTTTCCTCCGTAGATGATGAAACATCCGTGCTTATGAATGTGAGTCCAGCCTTGGAATGATTCTTATCGGTACGTCTGGGGCAAGAATTCTGAAAAACTAGTGGTTGAACGATCAGGCAGACAAAGTGGATTACGCTCGTTCTGTTGATGTTGCTGGCCTTTCTGAGTGAAGGCCTCCTTGTTGCCGTGCCAGCTCGCTTCATGCACGATTCAGATGTTGCTGACCGTGTATTTATTCGGACATCTGTCCAATCGCTGTTTGTTCAGGCGGCTCATGAACATGAAGCGTAGTGCCGCAGTTTTAACTCGCGCGTGCTACGCAACGACTGAAAACACGGATGCGGGTTTTTCAGGGGGTAGGGGTCGCGCAGAGCGTGATAATCGTGCAGCAGAGGAGGATTGGAAAACAGATTTCCGCGATGGGTTGATTGCATCGGTGAAGGAGTGTAGGCCGATTCCTTTAACTCCGCCTGTTTCTCACCGTTTTTTCCGTGAGTGGCGGTGTGAATTGTTTGATGGAAGGAACCAGAAACGGAGTCGTCAGGATGTTCATGCGTTATTGGTGGGTTGTGGTGGCCGGAATGCTCGGTAGCTGTGTACTGCAGAGCGAAAGTCATGCTCAGGTATTTGGGGTCGAATTGCGTGCCAACGCACTGCCTGCCGCCGGAGGCATGGCGGGAACTGGGATTGCGCGACCTCAGGATGTGCAGAGCTCCATGGTTCTGAATACGGCAACGTTGACACAACACAAAGGAACGAATTTCAGTTTTTCGGGGGCTTGGATTGAACCCACTTTCAACCTTGATAACGAGGCGACCATTGGTCCGGTAGCGCCATTCAAGCAAAAGTCTGATCGACCAGGATCGCTGATCGGAAATATCGTTGCGACGCAGGACTTCACCGCTCTTGGCTTACCTGTTACCGCCGGACTGGGCCTGATCACCGCATCTGGGTTGGGTGTCGACTACCGGGAAGCAACAGGCAGCAATGGTACTTCCGCCGAGTTCATGGTGTTGAGCACGGCCTCCGCGATTGGCGTGCAACTCACGGACCGATTGTCATTTGGAGCGGGACTCAATATTTCGACCGCTCAGATGGACGGTGTGTTTGCAGGGCAATCTGCATCAACACCTGATTATGGCGTCCGCGGGAACTTGGGGCTTACCTACGATGTGTTCGATAGAACTACGATTGGGGCATTTTGGCTAACCAAAGAGAAGCATGTCTTCGAGAATTTCATCAAAGTAGGGCCGTTGCCTTATCAGGATCTGGATATGGAACTGCCCAACATTTTCGGAATTGGAATCGCTGACGAGAGTTTGTGTTGTGGAAAACTTCTCGTTGCTTTGGATCTTCAGTACATGATGTGGGAAGACACTGATTTCTGGGGAAGCCTGTGGGACGACCAGTTAGCGGTGCAAACAGGCGTGCAGTACACAACGGATCGCGGAATCCGGCTCCGAGGCGGTTACACCTTTGTGGAAAATGCGTCCAAGACTTCGCCCGCCGCGTCCATTGGAGGTATCACGCCTCAAACCAGTGTTGATTACATTCGCGCGTTATTGCCAAACATCAGCCAGAATCGAATCAGTGCGGGAATTGGAGTCCCCAATGTGCTTCCAGGAATTGATCTCGACCTGTTCGCAGGTGGCATGTTCAAAGAAAGTCAGTCGTTCGGAGCGACAACGGTCGACCTCGAGGCGTATTGGGTGGGCTTTGGTGTTACATGGCGTTTCCGTCGCGGCGGTTGCGGTCACCAATGCGTTCCGGATCAATGGTGATCCCAAGTCTGACGTTGTTGGATCACAGGGGTGCAAGCATGCGTTGAACGGCGGTATCAAACAGATGGGCTAACTCTGGTGACCCACTGTTGCTGGTGCATGTTGATGCAGATTTCCGCGTGCGGCGTGGCCCCTCATGTGGTCAAGTCAGCTTGCCAAAAAAATCCCGTAACGCCAGACAAAGTGCATTGATAAAATCACGACCACGTTCCAGGTGATAAAGAACGATGTGCTAAACCAGACTGGGTAGCGGCGTGGTCCGAAGCATGTGTCCATGAAAAAGAACATGGCCCCTAGGGTCATGAAGATGGAAACGACAGGGTTTTGGAAATAGCGATGGGCGAGTAGCGCCAAAGCCACCATGATGGTGACTAGCAGTAATTTCGCGGGGATCACTCCAATGACCACTGCGGTCGACTTGCGTCCTGCTGTCTTGTCCTCGTCGAGGTCCATCAGTTGTCCGAATAGATGGCTCTGCATGGCGAAAATTGCTCCAAAGATCATGGCGGGGGCATTGAGTTGTGGGACGTTGCACAGCCAACTCGCCAGTACAAAAATCAGCACGTAACCGACCTGATTCAACAAGTCGAGGACGGGGAGACGCTTGAATCCGGCTGTGTTGTAGCACGCATTGCAAATCACCAACGCCGCGAACCACCCAATCATCTTGGGACCTGCGATCCACGTAAAAATGAGTAGAAAGGGCAGTTGCGTCGCGATCATGAACCATGGCAGACGTTTTCTCAGCTGTGCATTAGGCAATGCTCCAAAGAGCCAGTTGTCCTTTCTCGGGTTTTCGCGATCTGTTTCGGTGTCACCAAGGTCATTCCATCCGTAGGTCAGTAGTCCCAAGGGGAAGCAGACGTAGACAGCACCTGCCCAAAAAGGGACCGAAGCAAACATGTCTCTTCCAGCGAACGGCAGCATGTAAAACCAAAGATGGGTAGGCCAAAAGCCGGGCCTCGCCGTCTTGATGATCTCAGTAAGCGTCGATGGATGCTGGATATCGGGCTGCATATTTGGCCGTAGGTTTGCCGGCTTTGTCGCCTAGGGACCGTGGCTCAACTCAGTAGTTCGTTGATCACCTGCCCACCAAACTGACTGAGTTGTTTGAATCTGCCTGCGTGATAAAAAGTCAAGCGATTGTCATCAAGTCCTAACAAGTGTAGCAGGGTGACGTGGACATCACGAATATGATGGGCGCACTCTACAGCTTTGCCGCCGATTTCGTCCGTGGCACCGATGGTGTGCCCTGCTTTGCTACCGCCACCCGCAAACCACATTGCCATCGCGTTGGCATTGTGGTCGCGACCGTAGGATTTTCCGCCACTGCGTTGTCCGTTGTCGGGAGTTCGGCCGAACTCTCCACAACAGACGACGAGTGTATCCTTCAATAGTCCACGTTGCTTCAGGTCTTTTAGTAAAGCAGCAATTGGCTTGTCCACGGCTTTGATCAGCGAGCCATGAGCGCGATGGATGTAGTCGTGGCTATCCCAGTTGCCTGAATAAACTTGGACGAACCGTACTCCCTTCTCGATGAGACGTCGCGCAAGCAGACATTTGCGTCCAAACGTTTCAGTCTTGGGCTGATCGATGCCGTACATCTGCAGGGTCGATTCTGATTCGGTATTGAAATCGAGCACTTCCGGCACCTCGGTTTGCATGCGGTATGCAAGTTCGTAGGAGTTGAGGCGAGCATCTAGCTCACTTCGGCCCGGTCGTGTCGCAAGATGATCACGATTCAGGGACGCCAGCAGATCAAGATTTTCACGTTGCCTCTCGCGAGTGATACGAGCGGGAGGATTCAGGTCGAGGATTGGGCTTCCGGCTGCCCTGAGCGGCGTGCCTTGATATTGAGCAGGAAAGAAACCATTGCTCCAGTTTCCTGAACCACCCTGGGGATAACTGGTGCGGGGAAGGACGACAAAGCCGGGAAGATTCTGGTTCGCTGTCCCCAGTCCGTATGTGACCCATGCGCCTAATGCGGGATCGCCGCCAAATCGGTTGCCGGTGTTGACGTGATAGCACGCTGTTGGGTGATTGACAGATTCAACGTATGCACCACGATAAAAACAGATGTCATCTACACACGTTTGCAGATGTTCAAACTCCGTGCTGATGTCAGCCCCGCATTCACCTGCACGCTTGAATTCGAACGGACTTTTCACGAAGTAACGTTTGCCCGAGGACATCGCACTCTGTTCTTTGCCTGAGCGAGTGAATTCCTGTAGGTGACGTGCCTCTAATTCCGGCTTGGGATCGAACGTATCAAGGTGCGAAGGGCCACCCTCCATCATCAGGAAAATGCAGCGTTTGGCGCGGGGTGGATGGTGGGGGGCGAAAGTTTGGGAGGACGCAGTGTTGTTCGATTCATCCGCGTTGAGCAGTGACGTGAGTGCGATCGAGCCTAATCCCGCTCCGAAACCGTACAGAACGTCCCTGCGGGTGGGAGAGGCAATGGCAGACTTTGTAGTTGCAGGCTTCATGGTTTGTCTTCTTCAGAAAACAGAAGGTGTTGAGCGAGGCGGTATTGATGCGGATTCAGGGTTGGCTGGCCTTGAATCAGTCAAGGTACGCGAACTCGTTCAGGTTCAGGATGACGAGACACACTTGGGCCAGGCCGTTCGTGCGTGCATTGGTTTGGTCCGGCTGTAGATCAGGGACGTACGAGTTGTATGCCGGCATGTGCTCAATGAACTCGTACGGTTCGCCCGTCTTCTCAGCCATCACGGTTCTTAACGTGCTGGTAGGGTAAGTTTGAGCTTGATGTTGTACGGCTGATTCTCCTGTGGTGCACCGATTCCAGTGCTTCATGCATTGTTGGGCCTCAGATTCGGTTGGTTCTCGGCCCAGTGCTCGAATAAATGCAACTCGTATGATGTCTTTATCTGACTGGTTTTGTTGCATCAGCATCGCTGCGAATGATAAAGATCTGTCTTGTATCTCTTCCGCATTCATCAGCGTCAATGCTTGAGGCGCAACCGTGGATGTTTGCCGCAATTCACAGGATTTATCAGGGCCGGGTTGGTTGAACAACTCCATGAAGGGGTCTCGCAAACCTCGGATTTTCTCTGCGTAGATGGTGCGGCGGTTGCGTTGCTTGGGAAGTGGATCAGGTTCGTAAACAGATGCGGTACCGCCCATGATTTGTCGAGGCTGCATAGCAACTTCCAGATTGATATCTGGTCGGCAAGGAACACCACCCACGGACAGATTCAGTTCGCCGCTGACTGCAAGCATCGCATCTCTAAATTCCTCGGCCGTAAGTCTGCGTGGAGGAAACGTTGACAGAAAGCGATTGTCGGAATCCTTTTCTTCGGGCAACTTTGGGTCGGGATGACGAGTGCTTCTGCGGTACGTTTTTGAAGTGAGCAACAATTGGTTCAATTGTTTGATCGACCAATTGTGCTTAACGAACCAGTTCGCAAGAAAATCGAGTAACTCTGGGTGGGAGGGGGGGTCTCCTGTGCTGCCCAGGTTGTTGGGATTTCCTGCGAGACCCGTGCGGAAATGCCAAGCCCATACCCGATTGACCATCACTCTGGCAGTCAATGGGTTATCTGGTGCCGTCATCCAGTTTGCCAGTGCAAGTCGTCGTGGGCCTTGTTTGCCGGGAAAGTTGACGGGTTTCATGTTGCCGAGGGCTTCTGCAGCGCTCAGTGCGCCCGGGGTGACAGGGTCACCTGCTGAATAAGCGTCGCCACCCGTTAAAATGGTGTCCGACTCCAAAAAACCTTTGTCCCATGGTTTCGCTGGCACACGAACGCGTGAATTGACCGCTTTTCGTTCGATCGTTTTACCGGTGTAGACGGTGAACGCGATAGGTTGGGTCTTATCACGCTCGATGTTGTGCCGTGAAATGTTCTTTTTGATTCGGGCAAGGGAGTTTTCGTCCCCGGGGTCCAGGCCGTTGTTGCCGACTTGGGCGTCGCCCGTTTCAGACTTCTTCTGCTGGTCTATCTTTTGTTGAAGAGCATCGCGTTGTTTGGCATAAGATCCAATTTTGCTATTGAGCCACTCGTTGTTGGCGGCGAAGCCCTGTTTGTTCTCGGTGGAGAGGAAAGGCGTGTCCTTTTCTGCAAATTGTGTGGTTGAGAAAACCGCCATCATTCGGTAGTAATCCCGTGTCGGAATCGGGTCAAACTTGTGGTCGTGGCACTTGGCGCACTGAAGCGCGTGACCGAGGAAGGTTTGCCCCACTGAGTCGGTTACATCATCCAGCCACTGTTGCCTGGTGATGCGGAACACGCTCATCCCTGTTTGTTCCCATGGGCCCATGCGGAGGAAGCCTGTGGCGAGCCGGTTGTCAGTTGATGTTGGGTTCAGCTCGTCACCAGCAATCTGCTCACGCACAAACTCCGCGTAGGGCTTGTCTTGGTTAAAAGATCGGATCACATAATCACGGTACCGCCATGCATTGGGACGGGAGTAATCGTTCGCGAAACCAGCCGTGTCTGCGTATCGGGCAACGTCAAGCCAGTGTTGGGCGAACTTTTCTCCGTATTGTGGATAGCTCATCAACGATGCAACCAATTCCGCAACCGCTGTGTCGGGATCTGACTGGTAGGCGTCCGTGAACTCACTGGTTCTGGGCCAGTTGGATTGGGTTTCTGGCGGCAGACCTGTCAAATCAAAGCTCAGGCGTCTCGCTAGTTCAGCACCTGTTGCAGAGGGTGCAGCGGGAATGTTCTGTTGTTCGAGCTTTCGCTCAATGAACCAGTCAACAGGGTGAACGCCGGCAGGTGGTTGCACGACTTTCAAAGGCTGGTACGCCCATAAACTGGATGGCTCATACCTCCGATTACTCCATTCGGCAGCCAGACCACCTGAAGTCTGAACGATAACGCCTTGGGAATACGCGTGACGTATCTGTTGGACAATATCATCGTTGGGCCATGGAGCACCCAAGTCGATCCATTGTCGAATCCAGGTGGACTCCTCGTCTGTGAGGCTCTCCGACTCTTTCGGCGGCATCTCGTAACCCGACTCCTTGCGCGTCGTCACCACGTAAAGATAGCTGTCACGGCCAGCTTCTGGGATCAGAACGTCATGCTCGAACGACTCACCGCCCCTGAGCATGGCCGACCGGCTACGCATGTCGAAACCGCCACCCAAATCTTCAGGGTCCGCGCCATGACATGCAAGGCATTTGTCGGCGAATAAACGCTTTATCTGCAGCGCGTACAGCTTCTCACCTTCAGAGAAGTCTCCGTCGTCGGCTTGCAGCGGCGAGGCTAACACGAGGGTGAGACATGCTGCAACGTGAATGTAGACACGAGTGATGAGTGGTGTTGATGCGTGCGTTTCGCGTTTCTGAGTACGAATCAATGCAACTGCCTGTCTTGCGGAAACCCATGGGAGCTATGTGCGATAGTATAGCAAAAAACGTGCAAAAGTTAAAGGTTCGGAGACAGCCTCGCTACGGGAGCGTCGTAGGTTCAAAACAGAGCCTTGCTTAGGTTGGCGGGTGCCTCTTTGCCTCGGAACTGCGAATTCGCTTTGCCATCGAACCGGGTTGGTTCATGTCATTGGCTTGTACGCGTTTCTGAAGTTTCTACTAATCGTGCGCCATCAAGAATGACGTAACCGTCAGTGTTCGCATTGCGAATCCCAACAGTCACAACGCCAGGAGCGAGATCGAAAACTCCGAGCGTCCCAAAAGGACTTTCGTCAGGTTTTTGTTGCTGGTCTAGTTGGAAGGTCTGTTGGCCAGCAGATGTCGTGAGCGTGATGGGAACATTGGTTGCGCGATTGGCGTGGGGTGTCCATGCGATCTGTAGCTTGTATCGACCAGCTTTTTTGATCTTAAAAGAAAACGTAGCGTCTTGGATGCCTTTGCCAGCATTGCTGTCGTGGCGGTAGTGCGAGGCGAGAAAAGGGCCGTTCGATTGGCTGATGGAATCGAAACCGTTTCGATCGCTCTGGTTGTCATCGAGGACGATGCCCGCGAACGTCTTTGGATCGGTGCTCAAGGGTGACTTTGAGGCACCCTGTGACCAGCGAAGGACTTGCTTGTCTTGCGTCAGTTGGCTGCGTAGTTTTTCGTAGTCAATGTTCTGTACGGTCTGCTTTTCTCGGATCGCGTGTATTGCCGCCGTGGCCGAGGTTTGCCCCAATACCATGAACACAGGCTCCATTCGAATCGACCCAAATGCGATGTGTGATGCGCTTAGGCAGACGGGTACCAGCAGATTGTCACACTCTGCCTGCTGAGGTGTCAGTGATCCGTACTCGATTCCGTAGGGTAAGAAACCGCCGACCTGCACGTCCCCCTCGTTTCGGACATGCCCATTTTTGTCGACATAACGTTGTACATGATGTGAGTCCATGGTGTAGGCAGCAAGTCCCACAGGCTGCTCTGCCACGCGGCTTCCCTGGCAGTGATTCTGTGTCATGACGGTGGCGCCGATCATCCGCCGGGCCTCACGAACATACAGTTGGCGTTGCCATCCATCAGGGCTTGTGAATTCATCTCGGCAGGGTCCCCATTGTGAGACCTGCTGCCTCATCGCTAAGGGAACGCGTGGATGATTGGCGAGTGTCCAAAGAAGCCCTTTCTGGTACTGCAGGTGTTGCTCGATGATTGCTTCGCGTTGTTCATAGGAAGCCTCAGGATATTGATAGCTCTGACCAATGAAGTCGGTAGATACTCCCCGATTGTTGTTGATGTCGGTTTTGCGGTTGGGCATGAGAGAGAATGACCATGGCAATACCTTCGCGCCCGCTTCGAAGTTGCGAAAAAGAAGTTCGT
>Ga0315316_10001485_pt1 | contig 16486 bp, 15 predicted proteins | sample M160m3416metaG_FD_203702 | JGI IMG/M metagenome (GOLD analysis project Ga0315316, IMG submission 203702) | Ammonia-oxidizing marine archaeal communities from Monterey Bay, California, United States - M1 60m 3416 | ecosystem: Environmental > Aquatic > Marine > Intertidal zone | place: USA... | reverse complement strand
CTGTGACCCCGGATAGGAGGCGCTCCGCGCGCAACCCGGATAGGAGGCGCTCCGCGCGCAACCCGGATAGGAGGCGCTCCGCGCGCAACCCGGACAGGGGTGCTCCGCGCGGTCGTCCAGAGAAGAGGCGCTAGCGCGACGGGGGCGCGGCGTATTTACCCAGGTAGTGATAGTCGAAGCGGGGCTCTTCGGGCTGGGCTTCGTTCTGCTCGTAGATGCGCTCGTATTTCGTGTCGATGATCTGCCAGCGACCGTCTTCTTTGACGTAGCGGTCCCAGTAGATCGCCGTCCCGGTCGTGAAGTTGTTCTGGCTCATGATCCACATGTTGTCCGTCAGATACCAGACGCCGGTCGCCTCGGTCGCGGAGAGCATCTCGATCTCCGGGTGATGTCCGTTGTGATGCCCGACGGAACGGTTGTGAAAAGAGGCGCGGATCGAGGCGAGATACTCGGCCTTGCCCTGAAGCTTCCACTCGTAGGTTCCGCCGATGAAGTGAACGCTCACGTCTTCGTGAAAATAGTCCTCGAGCTCGTCAAAATTCCCCGTGTCGATACACCGGAAATAGGCGTGCTTGACGCGACGGATCGCCTCCATGTCGAGAAGCATCTGGATCCCATCGCGCAAGGCACCCGGGCTCTCGTCGAGGATTTCGAGGGGGAGACCGGACACAATCCCCATTCCCTGCTTGGTGAGCGTCGGACTTCCCGCGCCGTCTTCGTTTGCCATCTTCCTCACTCCTCTATCTAAGGATTCGCCTCTACAGCGTAGGGAGGAAGAATCGGCTCCGCCGCTCGCGCGAGCGGCTCGAACGAAGTCGCAGCCAGCCTAACGACCGGGTTTGTGGCCGGGCCGCTTGCCCTTGAAGGGCCGACCTCGACCGCGCTCACCCGATGTGCGTGCCGCCGTACGCGGCCCCAATGTGGGCCGCTCGGCCGGAGGGCCTCCCGAGCGCTTCTCCTCCGCACGCTTGATCACAATCCCCGGGTCTCGCTTATCGGGTCGCCGAGCACGCTCTTCGAAGCCGGCCGCGACCTCTTCAGCCACCGAGACGAAGGAGACCCGCGCGGCCACCTCGATCGGGCCGACCTGATGACTCTCGATCCCTCCACGACGACAGACCTGCGACAAGAGGCGACCCGTCGTCGCGCCACTTTCGGCGCCCCAGCTGACGAAGAAGCGCTTGAAACGCCCCTCGCTCTGATTCGGCGGCCTGCGCTCTCCCGCTCGATTGGGGCGATGACCGGACCGACCGTTCTCCTCGCGACCTGCACGAGAGCGGGGAGCACGCTCCGTTTTCGGGTCGAATCCAGCCACGTTCATCGCGGTGCGCGCCGAGACCGGCTTCGCGAGGTCGAGCAAGGTCGCCACGACCTGGACCGGGTCTCGGTCCTCCAGCAGCGTCTTGGCATACATCGCCTGCGTTTCGTCCGGTGTGTGCTCGGCGAGCTTCTCGTGCAGGGCCCGCCGGGCACGCTTGCGCAGCGCCTTGTCCACTTTCGCCGCCGTGGGGATCGGCTGCCAAGACACCTCGACCTTCGCGTATTGCAGCATTCGTCGGACGCGACCGAGGTCCGAGGGCGTCACGAAGAGGATGCTGCGACCCGCCTGACCAGCTCGACCCGTACGGCCGCTGCGATGGGTGTAGGCATCTCCCTCTCGGGGAGGGTCGACGTGGATCACACTCGCGATTCCGGGCACGTCGATCCCGCGGGCTGCGACCTCGGTCGAGACGAGGATCGGCAGGGTTCCGTTGCGAAAGGCCGCAAGCGTCCGCGTACGCTGGGCCTGCGCCAGCTCGCCGCTAAAGGGGGCCGCGCCGAAGCCATCCTGCGCGAGCTTCTCGGCGAGTTCGGTCGCGTCGACCCGGCGATTGACGAAGAGCAGGCAGCGCTCCTCGCCCGCCATCAGCAGCACGTTCACGAGCGCGGCATAGGTCTCGTGGCGGCGGATCGTGTAGGCGATGTGCTGGATGTCCGCGTTCGCTTCGCCGAGCCGTGTCCCCTCGATCCGGAGCGCATCGTTCTGGTAGCGGTTGGCGAGATCGAGCACTCCGCGCGGGAAGGTCGCGGAAACCAGATGACTGGCCCGGTTGGCCGGGAGCAGCTCGAGAATCGCCTCGAGTTCCTCTCGAAAGCCCATGTCGAGCATTTGATCCGCCTCGTCGAGGATCACGTGCTCGATCGCGTCGCAGGCGATCGCGTTGTTGCGCATATGGTCAAGCAGTCGGCCGGGCGTCCCAACGATCAACGAGGGACCCTTCGAGAGCGCGCGGCGCTCCATCAGAATCGAGGTGCCCCCCGTCACGACCTCCACCCGCACTCCGGGCAGTTCCGCGTAGAGCCAGTGCAGCTCTTCTCGCACCTGCGCGGCCAACTCGCGGGTCGGCACGACCACGAGCGCACTCGGGCTTGCCGCTTTTCCCGATCCGTTGCGAGGGCCCTGCGGCGGACGACCCTTCGGCGCCTTGCGCTCCAGGAAATGATCTGCCAGTCCGATGCCGATGGCGACCGTCTTGCCTGAGCCCGTCTGCGAGGAGATGCGCAGATCTCGACCGGCGGAACGCGCCGAAACCACCGCCTCCTGGACGGGAGTCAGCGTCTCGAATCCACGGCGCACGAGCGCATGGCTGATCGGCGCGGGCAGATCCGCGAAGGGTTCGGTCGTCATGGCTCGTTTAGGGGTGCCCGGGGGCAGGTTCGAAGGAGGGCGGACCTTAGCACAACGGGGCTAAAGTCCATCGCGCGCTCCACGCTGCCGGTTTCGGCGCCCGTGGAGACCCCTCTGATAGGCTGCCCGCGCGCATCGCGGACGCTGCCCACGGAGTCGTGGGCGCCCCCCTAGCGCGAACCCGCCTCAAGACGGGGACCGCCCGGATGGCCTTTCTCGCGATCCAGGCGCGACGCCTCGGCCGACACCACCGCCATCGCGACATGGCCGAGTCCCATGTCGCGGTATTCCTCGGGCATGTGGAGTCAATAGCGGCCCCACTCCTGGGCGGCCTTGCACATCTGGATGATGTTGCTGACCAGGAGGTCACGGTCGCCTTCGTTTGCGTCGATCTCCTTCTCACAAGGCCCGACTACCGATTGGCCGAATTCGCGCACCTCATTGACGACGGAGGTGACCTCTTCGGGAAAGCTCAAATCGATTGCCATGGGGGATCTCCGTGATTCCGTCCGGGCCGGCGACAGTCGCGCCGGGCTCCGTAGGCGGCGGCGGGGCCGCTGGAACTGCGAGTCGTTCGGTTACCCTTTGACGGAAGGCAACTTCCGGGGAGAAGAAAGTCGATGGCGCTCAAGATCATCGAGGCGCACGTCTCGGAAGAGGTGGCCGAAGAGGCCCAGGAGATGCTCACCGAGCTCGGGGACCGGGCCTGGATCGAAGAGGGAGGCCGCTTCGGGAAAGTGGTACGGGCCGTGCTCGGCGCGGAGCGCTCCGGCAGCGCCCTCGACGCGCTTCACGAACGGCTCGCCGACCGAGGCCGGCTCATGGTCCTGGTCCAGCCGCTCGACGCGGTGCTGCCGCGGCCCCTGGCCGCGAAGAGCCCGAACCGTGAGGAGCGACTGCGCACGGCCGATGCCGTGAGCCGCGAGGAGGTCTACGCGAGCATCGCCGACAACGCCAAGCTCCACCGTCACTACCTCTCCCTCGTCGTCCTCGCCGCGATCGTGGCGGGGATCGGCCTGTCCAACGACAACACGGCTGCGGTGATCGGCGCCATGGTCGTCGCGCCCTTGCTCGGACCGAATATGGCGATCGCCCTGGGCATCGTCCTCGGCGACAGCACGCTCGTCCGGCGGGCGCTCGTGACGGTCGGCGCGGGCTTCGCGCTGACCCTCGTCTTCTCGATCCTCCTCGGACTCGTGCTTGGCGTCGACCCGGCAACGCCCGAACTCGCCGCGCGCTCACGCGTTGGGGTCTGGGATCTCGTGCTCGCCCTCGCCGCCGGCTGCGCCGGGGCACTCGCGTTCACCAGCGGCGCGCCCACCTACTTGACCGGCGTGATGGTCGCCGTCGCGCTGCTGCCCCCGACCGTGGCCAGTGGCATGCTGGTCTCCGCCGGTGAGTGGCGCGGCGCCGCCTCGGCGCTGCTGCTGGCCGGAAGCAACGTCACGGCGGTCACGCTCGCCGCGATGCTGACCTTCGCCGCACGCGGGATGCGACCTCGGAACTGGTGGCTCGAAGAGCGTGCCCGGAGCTCCGCGCGCGTCGGCATCGCAGTCTTCGTCGCGCTGCTCTGTCTGCTCGGAGGCCTCGTCTTCGTCGCTGGCCAGCGCTGAGACCCCGTCCGTCAGCCCACGCTTCAGTCGGTCTCGTCGCGCCGCGCTTCGAGCGCCTCCCAGCGTTCACCGAGCCGGAGCACCTCCGCCTGAGCGACCTCGAGCTCGCCACGGAGCGCCTCTGCCACGGCGCTGTCGGCCTGATAGGTCTCGGGGTCGGAGAGCTTCGCCTGCAGCGACTCGACCTGCGCCTCCGCCGCTTCGATCGTATCGATCATCGCCTCGAGTTCGCGCCGCTCGGCCGCGCTGAGCCGCTTGGGTCGACCCGAATTCGACTCGGCCGGAGCCCGCTTCGGGTCGCGAGGGGAACGATCCGAGGCGGACGGGCCGGCTCGCGTCGATTCCCTGACCCGCCGCGCGCGGTACTCCGAGAAGCCGCCCACCTCATACTCGACCCGACCGCCGCCCTCGAAGGCCAGGATCCCCGTGGTCAAACGATCGAGCAGCCAGCGATCGTGGCTCACCAGGATCAAACTGCCGCCAAAGTCGAGCAACATGGATTCGAGCGCGCTGAGCGTCATCACGTCGAGGTCGTTGGTCGGTTCGTCGAGCAGCAGCAGGTTGCATCGCTGGGAGAGGAGACGCGCCAGGCAGACACGCGCCTTCTCTCCGCCGGAGAGCTCGGCGATCTTGAGGCGCTGTTGGCGTCGATCGAAGAGGAAGCGCTCGAGGTAGCTGCCCACCGAGAGCTGTTCCTCGCCGACCGCGACCTCTGTCGCGTCTCCGACCGCCGCCTCGCGGACGGTCTCCCGCGGGTCGAGCTCACCGCGGGCCTGGTCGAGGTAGCCGATCTTCGTATTCGCACCGCGGATGATCGTCCCCGCCGCGGGGACGAGTTCTTCGAGCACGGCCATGAGCAGGGTCGTCTTGCCGCAGCCGTTCGGACCCACGACGCCGATTCGGTCACCGGGCCGCAGCGCCAGATCCAATCCGTCGACGAGGCGCTTGCCATCGCGTTCGAGGGTCAACCCGCTGCATTCCAGGATCGTCTTGCCCTGTCGCTCCGAGCTCAGGCGAAGGTCGGCCTGCCGCTCTCCGCGCGGCGCCTCTTTCGCGAGCGCCGCCTCAGCCCGGGCCACGCGCGCCTTCTGTTTCGTGCCCCGCGCTTTCGGCGCGCGGCGCAACCAGTCGACCTCCCGCCGCAGGAAATTCTGCGTATTGCGCCAGGTTCGTTCCGCGTGCGCCTCGCGATCGGCCTTCGCCACCAGATAGCGGGCATAGCCCCCGTCGTAGCTCTCCACGCAACCCTCGTGGATCTCGAGCGTCCGGCTGGTGACGGCGTCGAGCACATGTCGATCGTGGCTGATCAGCAGTAATGCGCCCGGGAAGCGGTCGCGCAAATACGTCTCGAGCCACTCGATCGTCGAGAGGTCCAGGTGGTTCGTCGGCTCGTCGAGGATCGCCAGGTCGGGCTCGGCCACGAGGAGTTGGGCGAGAGCGACCCGGCGTGCCTCGCCCCCGGAGAGCGTCTCGACCCGGCGATCGGGATCGGTGATCCCCAGGTGGCTCGCCGTCGCTTCGGCCTCGTGCTCACGCTCCCAGCCCCCCGCGCGCTCCAGGGCCTCACCGACCTCGGCCTGATCCGATGCGAGCCGAGCTTGCTCAGAGGGTTCGGTCGACGTGGCGAGCGCTTCGGTGAGCTCCTCGAAGCGGCGGCGGGTCGCGCTCCACTCGCTCAAACTCTCGAGCACGACCTCCCGGACCGTACGGCCTGCTGGGAGCTGCGGTTCCTGTGCGAGGTAGGCCACGGTCGACTCTCGGCGCCGTGCGATGCGCCCCCCGTCGACGTCGTCGAGGTTCGCGAGCACGCGGCCGAGCGTGCTCTTGCCCGAGCCGTTCTGGCCGACCAGGCCGACCTTCTCGCCGCGCCGGATCGTCAACGTGACGTCGTCCAGGAGAGTGCGGTCAGACAAGACCTTGCGCAGTTGTGTCGCGTCGATCACCGGCATCGACGGGGACTGTGGCGCAACCCGCCCGAATCGTCCCCCCTTCTGATCGCGCGGCCGCCCGGGAGCCCGGGATCAGAACTTCGAAAAGAGCTCGTCGCCGAGCTTCTCGAGGCCCGCCTCGACCGCGTCCCGCGTAAAGCCGGGCGGCATGATCGTGAACCGCCCAACCCCGAGATCCTCGAGCCGCTTCACCTCATCGGGGGTCGGCGCTCCGCCCGTCGTGATTTCGATCTCCGCCGGGTCACGCCCGACGCGGGCGCACTCCGAGTGCAGCTCGGCCAGACACGCGTCGAAGGTGTCCGCGCGGGCGGGGAAGAACCCATCCCCGAAGCGCGCTGCGCGCCGCGCGGCGGCCTTCGAGTGTCCGCCGATCACGATCGGGACCCGGCCGCCAACGGGCTTCGGGTTCGACTCCACCTCCGGCCAGGCGTAATAGTTCCCCGAATGGCTCGAGGGACCCTCGCTCCAGAGCGCGCGCAGCGCCTGAATCGACTCGTCGGTGATTGCCGCGCGCTGTTCGAAGGGCACCTTGAGCGCCTTGAACTCCTCTTCGAGCCAGCCGATCCCGACGCCCAGGATATGCCGCCCCCCGGAGAGCTGGTCGAGGGTCGCCGCCTCCTTGGCGATATAGAAGGGGTGGCGCTGGGGCAGGATGATGACCCCGCTCGCCAGCTGAATCGTCGTCGTCACGGCCGCGGCATAGGCCATCCAGACGTAGGGATCCGGGATCGGGTTCTCCTCCGTCCCGGGCATCTTCCCCGTCCGGCTATAGGGATATGCCGACGCGTAGTCCTTGGGTACGACCGCATGCTCGATGGTCCAGAGCGACTCGAGGCCGACCGACTCTGCGGTCTGGGCGAGGTGGGTGAGCCCCTCGGGCTGACCAAAGGGGCCGGCATTGGCGAACATGAGACCGAATTTCATCGAAGGAATCCTCCACCGGAGAGCAATCAACGTTAGGCGCTCGGACGCTACCTCATATTGCGCGTCATGAACCCACGCGGCGTCAGAGCCTTGCCGCGGATCCGGATCCCCTGAGACGCCGTCCGCGCCTCCAGACTCTCCACGGCGAGTCCGAACCGAGTGTCCCCCTCCATTTCGATCTCTGCCTGCGGAGGGTATCGTCGGAAGCCCGATTCAAGCGAGGATGATCCACCATGACCGAGACCCCTGCCGCCCAGGAGACGCTGCCCTCCCAACCCCGAGCCGCTGCGAGCATCGAACGCTGGTGGGGGGAATTCGACGTCATCGTGATCGGCTTCGGGGCCGCGGGCGGAGGCGCCGCGATCGAGGCCGTCCGGGCCGGGGCCGAGACCTTGATCCTCGAGCGAGCGACCCGCGGCGGGGGGGCGACAGCGCTCTCGGAAGGCACGGTCTATTTCGGTGGTGGCACTCGGGTCCAGCAAGCTGCCGGCTTCGAAGACTCGGCCGAGAACATGCATGCCCATATGCAGGGCGCCGCGGGCCCGACCGCCGATCCCGAAAAGGTTCGCCTCTACTGCGAGAACAGTCTCGGGCATTTCGAATTCTTCGAGAGCGTCGGCATCGAGTTCAAGGACACGTTCTACAAGGACAAGGTGATCTTCCCCCCCACCGACGACTGCCTGATCTTCTCGGGCAACGAGGAGGCCTACCCCTTCTCCCAGGAAGCGACACCGATGCCCCGGGGCCATAAGCCCAAGCGCGAAGGGAGCGCTGGCGGCTACATCATGGAGCAGATGATCCAGACCTTCGCCGCCGAGGGCGGCACCATCCAGAATGAGTCCCGCGCCCAGACGCTGATCACCGACGATCGCGGGCGAGTCGTCGGCGTCGTCGCACTCGTCGAGGGGGAGGAAGTCGCGATCCGGGCGCGCCGCGGCGTCGTGCTGACGACGGGGGGATTCATCATGAACCGACCGATGGTCGAGCGCTTCGCGCCGGATCTGGCCCGATGCAACTATCCGATCGGGAGCGACGGCTGCGACGGCAGCGGCATCCGCATGGGGATGGGCGCCGGCGGCAACGCCATCAACATGAGCGAAGGCCTGATGACGACGCCCTTCTTCCCACCCGTCGGACACATCAAGGGCATGCTCGTCAGCGCCCAGGGCCAGCGTTTCATCAACGAGGACTGCTATCACGGTCGCGTCACCGACGCGATCCTGCGCAAAGCGGACGGGCGCGCGTTCCTGATCGTGGACGACGCGCTCTTCAGCCAGGAGACCCAGATCCCCTACCCGATGGCGGCGGTCGAAGAGACGATCCAGGATCTCGAGCGATCCCTCGAGATCCCAGAAGGCCAGCTCACCCACAGCTTCGAGAGCTACAACCGCGCTGCGGCGAAGGGTGAGGATCCGATGTTCCGCAAGGCGAGCAAATACCTGACGCCGCTGGACCACCCGCCCTACGCCGCACTCGACCTCTCGATCGACCAGAGCGTCTGGGCCGTCTTCACCCTGGGCGGTCTCGAGACGAAGCCGACCGGTGAGGTCCTCGGGGTCGATGGCCAGGTGATCGGCGGGCTCTACGCGGCAGGACGCGCCTCGGCCGGCCTCACGCGCTCCGGCAGTCATTACGCCAGCGGCATGTCGATCGGCGGGAGCAGCTTCTTCGGCCGGATGGCCGGACGCTCCGCGGCGGTCGCGGAATAGACGCGCGCGGCGAAGAAAGCCCCGCCCGCACGACGCGGCGAGCGCGCGGCTAGCCGGGCGATCCGGCCGTGAAAGCGCAGGGCATGCGCTTGATGCCGTGGATGAAATTCGATTCGAGGTAGGCGGGCTCCCCCGTGATCTCGAGGTCCGGCAGCCTGCGGAACAGACGTTCGAACATGACGCGGATCTCTCGTCGTGCCAGGTTCGCGCCAAGACAGAAATGGGGACCCGGTCCACCGAAACCGACATGTTCGTTCGGGGTCCGCAGGACATCGAAACGATGCGGGGCCTCGAATACGGACTCGTCCCGGTTGCCCGAGTTGTACCAGAGGACCACCTTATCCCCTTCCTTCAGCTCCTGATCGCCCAAGACCGTGTCCTGCATGCAGCTCCGCCGCATGAAAATGACCGGCGACGACCAACGTACGACCTCCTCGATCGCCGTCGGCGCCACGCCGTCGAAGTCCGCCGCCCATTTCTGGCGTTCGTCAGGATAGTCACAGAGCGCCTTCATCCCGTGGCTGATTGCGTTCCGCGTCGTCTCGTTCCCCGCAACCGCGAGCAAGACGAAGAAGGAGGCGAGCTCGTCGCCTGTCAGGGCCCCATCCTCGAGCTCTGCGTTGAGAATTTGAGACGTCAGGTCGTCGCGCGGCGCCTTCCTGCGCTGCTCCGCCATCTCCTTCATCAGTCCCGCGAGTTCGGCCCCCGCGCCGAGCGCCGCGCCGATGATGTTGCCGCCCTCGCCGACCATCTCGGGGTCCCCGAGTCCGAGAATCACGTTCGTGTTGCGGAAGACCATCTCGGTTTCGCTCTCGGGAATGCCCATCATGTCGCAGATGATCTCGAGCGGCAGGGGCGCGGCGATATCCGCCACGAAGTCGCACTCGCCCCGCTCGATGACCCGGTCGATGATCGCGTCCGCGCGGCGCTCGACGCTCTGCTCGAGCTTCGCCAAAGCCCGCGGCGTAAAGCCCCGCGAGACGATCCTCCGCTGGCGACCGTGCCGGGGGGCATCCATGTTGATCATGCCGCCGAAGAACTCGGAAAATTGAGGCGGCAGGTCGGCGATCGAGGTCGCGCCTCGCGCCGAGGAAAAGATTTCGGGACGACGGCTCGCCTCGAGGATCTCGGCGTGGCGCGTCAGCGCCCAGTAGCCGGGGCCCGCCGGAATCGGAGTGCCGGGCATCTCGTACTCTTTCATCCAGGCAACGGGGCGCTCGGCGCGGAGGGTCGCAAAGGCGCCCTCGCGCTCTTCGCTTGGAAGGAGCCAGAAATCACGCTGTGATAGGTCGATCTGGTCAACGGAGAGGGCGCTTCGGATCTGCATATCAGCTCAATCTAAACGAGCGACTCGACACGTCAAGCGAACGCCAGTCCGCTCTAGAGGGTGTCCCGAGTTCGCCCCTCCCCGCAAATCACTCGCCGATCGAAAAATGCCGCAGCACGCCTTCCGCGAAGCTCTCCATCAGCCGCTTCTTCTGGTCGAGGGTCGACGGCCCGTCCAGCGCGAACCAGAAGGGCATGTGGATCCCCGAGGTCATGCCCTCGTCTTCGAGACGACGAAAGAGGTCCACGTCGGGATCCGCGTACAGGCCCACGAGGGTGTCGAAGGCCTCGGCCCCGCGACCCGCCTCGGCGCGCAGCCGCGCGAGCTCTCCGAGCACCTCGGGCACCTCCTCCGGCGTATTCCCGGTCCCGATCCAGCCGTCCCCGACCCGCGCCGTGCGGCGCAGCGCCGCGGGCGCGGCCCCGCCGAAATAGATCGGGATCGGGTGGCTCGGCTTCGGACTCACCAGAATCGGCGGGAAGTCGAAGAACTCGCCGTGGAATTCGAAGAAATCCCCGCTCCACAAACCGTGCAAGACCTCGATCATCTCGTCCATCCGACGACCGCGGGTCGCGAAGTCGACGCCGTAGACGTCGAACTCCTCCTTCATCCAGCCCACCCCAACGCCTAGCACGAAGCGACCTCGGGACAGAATCGAGAGGGTCGAAGCCTGCTTCGCGACCTCGACCGGATCACGAAGCGGCAGGACATAGACCCCGCAGACGAAGCGCAGGCGCTCGGTCACGGCGGCCATCGCCGCCGTGCTGGTCCACATGTCGGGATACTCACTCTCCGCGGTCTGGGGCGGATAGCCCGACTCCGAATAGGGATAGCCCGGAGCCATCTCGGCCGGATAGAGAGCGTGATCCGCGCCGATGATCCCGGCGAAGCCGAGTTCCTCCGCAAAGCGCGCGATGTCACAGAGTTGATCCGTCTCGGCCCAGGTGATCGACTGCCAGAATTCCATCCTACAATCGTCCCTCGGCTCGCGGCTCTGCGCCACACCGACGTGCGTCCCGCGATTTCAGCCCGAGCCAGGCCCTCCCCGGGCCGTTCTCAGCCCATTCGTCGAGAGCGCGGAGCGCAGATCCTGCAGGCAGCCCTGGCAGAGCGCGCGACTCGGGGTCCCGCGATCCGGCACGACCTGAAGGAAGGTTCCACACCAAGCACAGGTTTTTCCCATCACGCTCTTCTCCAAGGTCGAGGGGCCACGGTGGCCGCGACACGCCCCCACTTTTCCAGCCCACGAGACGCGTGTCGATCGGGTCTTTCACCGAAGCACCACCGCGATCTCCCCAGGTGGCCACGGAGTCTGGTTTGCCGTTTTTGTCCTAGCAGGCGAAACTGCGCGCCTCACCTTGGAGTAGAGCATGAGCGATTCGATCCCCGACGAGACGCTGCGCGTCTGCCTCGGTTTCCCACCTTTTCACGCGGAGCCTTACCTGGAGCGCCTCGCCGCGCTCGGCGGAGTCGAAGGCGTCGTCCTCCCGATCGACCCCGACGTCGACTGGGCCACCCAGGCGGCCAACGAGCCCCACTCGGAGCCACCTGCCTGGGCGACTGGCGTCGCCGCAGAGCGCGAAGCAGCGCTTGCCTCCTGCCACGTCCTGACGACCCTCCACACGCCCGATCGTCTCCACGAGCGCGCGCCAAATCTGCGCTGGGTCCACGGCTGTGGCGCCGGAGTCGAGCAGTTCTCGACCGCCGGCCTGATCGAAGATCGTGTCGCGCTCACCAATAGCGGAGGCGTCAGCGCAGGCTCGATGGCCGAGTGGGTGATCGGCCGCTTGCTCCAGGTATGGAAGCGCTTCCGCGAAGCCGACACCTATCAGACCCAGCACGCTTTCGAGCGCAGCTATGGACGGACCTTCGCGGGTTCCACGATCGGCATCGTCGGCCTCGGCGGGATTGGGAAGGCGGTCGCGGCGCGAGCCCGCGCGTTCGGTTGCCACACGCTGGGCCTGCGCCGCAGCGCGCGGCCGGGGGAACGTTCCGAAGACGTCGATGAACTCTTCGCTCCCGACGGGCTCCATGCGCTGCTCTCTCGCTCCGACGCGGTCGTGATCGCCGCGCCCGCGACTGCGGAGACCCAGCATCTGATCGACGAGGCGGCGCTCGCGGTGATGCCTCGCCACGCCGTGCTCGTGAACGTCGCCCGAGGCTCGCTGGTCGACGAAGCGGCCCTGGTCCGGGTGATGCAAGACGACCCACTCGCGGCCGCCATACTCGACGTCTTCGACCCCGAGCCCCTCACGCCCGAGAGCCCGCTCTGGGATCTGCCCAACGTCTATGTCTCCGCGCACTCCTCCGTCGCCGTCGACCGCTACATGGACGACGTATTCGACCTCTTCATCGACAATCTCGAACGCTTCCGTACAGGACGTGCCTTGCGCAACGTCATCGACACACAGGCGCTCGGCTTCGAATCTCCGATCTAGGCGCCGTGCCGACGCACTCTCCCTTCGACCCCGCCGGCGCGGTCTTCGACCCGGATCGTTTCGAAGCCCAGCTGCGTGGACTCGACTCCTCCGAGGCCTTCGTCTTCGGCACGGATGAGGTCCCCGCGCACTTCGTTCGGGCGAGTGTCCTGATCTGCTTCTGGCAAGACGCGGAGGACGTACGGGTCTTGATGACCCGGCGCGCAGCGACGCTACGCGGTCACCCGGGACAGATGTCGTTCCCGGGTGGGAAGCTCGAGGCCGGCGAAGATTGGTCGGGCGGCGCGCTGCGGGAGACCGAAGAGGAGGTAGGGATCCCGCGCGAGACCGTGCGCGTCCTGGGCCGCCTCGACGATGCCTGGAGCGGCTCTGGCCACTGGCTCGTCCCGATCGTCGGCTGGCTCGACGCCCCGCCCCGCTTTCGGATCAACCCGGACGAGGTCGAGAGTTTGCATACGCCCGGCGTCCGCGAGTTGCTCGCCCCCTCGGCCTACTCGCGTGAGGCGGCCGACCTCGATGGCGATCGCTACTACAATGCGACGCTGCGTTGGTCCGATGGCCAGGTCTTCGGCCTCTCGACCGACCTGCTCATCGAAGCGCTCGAGCGAGGACTTGGACGCGACGCGCACCCGGGGCCGGAGCGCCTGAACAGCCTACGGTCATGGCTGCGCATGAAGGCAAAATCGAACCCGGCTTGAGGCCCCACGACCGAGGCCCGAAAAAGAAAACGGCGTCGCTCTGCGAGCCACGCCGTGCCGATCTCTTCGCGATCCATCCTCTCTGCGCCGCGCCCGGTGGAGCGCGAGCTGAGAAATGCCCCGTTAGCTCGCCGCCCGGATCGTCGGCAGCAGCACCTCGGCCGAGGCGGGCAACGTCTGACCAGCCTTGTCGAACTCACGCGCGAGGGCCTGCTTCACGACCTGCTTCAAGTTCCCCCGACAACCGCCACAACGCAGACCCGCACCCGACGCGCGCGCGACTTCCCGCGCCGATGTCGCTCCGCCTTCGACGAGGCGGCGGATCTCGTGGTCGCTGATTCCGCGACAGTGGCAAACGATCATGGGGGACCCTTCAATTCTGGGGAGTCCCTATTCTATGAAGATAGAAATTGATAATCAATGTCAATTTCAGCTTGGGCCCAAAATATCCGACCCTGCTCAAAGCTCCGCGAGAGGGTTTCCAGCGCATGCTCAGGACAAATTCCGCCCCGAATGGCCCCGCGGGTGATCGAAGGGGACTGCCTGCGACCCTTCGGGCTGGATAGAATGGGCTCCCGCCTGGAGAAACCATGACCACCGATGACCTCGTGCAGATCGAGCGGATCAAGCAGCTCAAGGCCCGCTACTTCCTACTGATGGACCAGAAGCGGTGGGATGAGTGGGCCGACGTCTTCTGTGAAGACGTCACCATCGACACCCGTGAGGAGGGCACCCCTCTGATCCATGGGCGCGCGAAGTTTCGCGCCTACCTGCCTCCGATCCTCGAGAACGTGAAGACGTGTCACCAGGGCCATACCCCGATCATCACGATCACGGGTCCGGACCGCGCCGAGGGCATCTGGGCCATGGAGGACATGCTCTGGTGGCCCAAGGGCTCGCCCTTCGAACATCTCTGGGGTCTCGGCTGGTACGAGGAGACCTACCGCAAAGAAGCGGACGGCGAGTGGCGAATCGAGCACCTGAAGCTGCGTCGCATCCGGGTGGAGATGGATGGGGTCGAGGCCGGCTCCGGAGATCGACCCGCCAGCGGCGAACGAACGAACGTGCCCGGCTGAGGCCGAGCCGAACCCACAAGAACGGGAGATCGAGCATGCCCAGCCTGGAAGAACTGACGAAGCCCGGTCGCGCCGCAATCCTGACCATGGAGATGCAGCGCGGCGTGATCGGCGATCTGAGCGCCTTGCGCGCGCTGGCCGAAGTGATCGAATCCCAGGGCGTGCCCGGACGCCTCGGCGGCCTGCTCGAGGCCGCGCGCCGGGTCGAGATTCCCGTCGTGCATTGTCGAGCCGCTTTTCGACGCGACCGGCGGGGCTCGTATCGCAACGTGCCCATGGTCAACCACATGCTCAAGAACCCCGAGCATATGCTCGTCGACGAGCCCACGACCGAAGTCATCCCCGAACTCGGCCCGGCGCCAACCGATCTCGACTCGGTCCGACTCCACGGCATGTCGCCCTTCATCGGGACGGGTCTGGATCCGACCCTGCGCTCGCTCGGCGTCGACACCCTCATCGCGACCGGCGTCTCCCTGAACGTGGGTATCCTCGGCGTCGTGATCGAGGCCATCAACCACGGCTACCATGTCGTTCTGGTGTCAGATTGTGTCGGCGGCTACCCGCCGGAATACGCCGAGATGGTGCTCGAACATAGCCTGGCCCGGATCACGACTCAGACCACCGCGGAAGCCCTCCAGAAGCTCTGGAGCTGAAAAGAGCGGCTCGCCGCGCAGAGGTCACCCCGGAGGCCCCCCAGCGTGTCAAACGAGCTCTCCCCGATCGACTTTCAGGTCCACCGCGACAATTTTCGCGAGTCCCGCTTCACGCCGGGGGCGCCCGTGGACCGTCTCTCGGATGGCCAGGTCTGCTTTCGGGTGGACCGCTTCGCGCTGACCTCGAACAACATCTCCTACGCCGCCGCCGGCGACCTGCTGAAATATTGGGGCTTCTTCCCGGGCTCGGAACGCTGGGGACGCATCCCCGCCATGGGCTGGGGCGACGTGATCGACTCCCGCCACCCCGAGGTCGAGGTCGGGACCCGGGTCTTCGGCTTTTTCCCAATGAGCCGTCACCTCGTGGTCGATGCACAGCCGAACTCGGGCGGCCTGGTCGACGGCGTGGCCCACCGCAAAGAACACGCCCCGATCTACCGGACCTACAGCAACGTCCGAACCGACGCCCTCTACGACGCGGAGCGCGAGGATCAGATCATCTTGCTGCGAGGACTCTTCATGACCTCGTTCCTGGTCGACGACTTCTTCGCCGACGAGGATTTCCACGGCGCCGGGGCCGCGATCGTGACCAGCGCCTCGAGCAAGACGTCGATCGCGCTCGCACGCCTGCTCTCCCGACGCGGTCGCGGGCCCGTGATCGGCCTGACCTCTTCGCGCAACCGCGATTTCGTGGAGAAGCTGGGCTGCTACGACGAGGTCGTGCTCTACGAAGAGCTCGATCGACTGACCGAATTGACGCCCGCCGAAGGCGCCATCATGGTCGACATGGCCGGCAACGGCGAGGTCGTCCACGGCGTCCACCATCGCCTCGCCGATCGGCTCCGCCACTCGTGTACGGTCGGCGCCACCCATTGGGAGTCGGCCGGCCGCTCGGAGGCGCTGCCCGGGCCGCAGCCCGAATTCTTCTTCGCGCCCGGCCGGATCGTCAAGCGCTCCCAGGACTGGGGCCCTGCCGGACTACAAGAACGCCTCGGCGCCTCGTGGCGCGACTTCGCCGCCTGGAGCGACGAGTGGATGGTCCTGCGACATCACCGCGGGGAAGAGGCGCTCCGCGAGACCTACCTCGAAGTGCTCGGCGGCGGCCTCGATCCCCGAGACGGTCACGTGATCTCGCTCTGGTAGGCGGCCCATCGGTTCCGGATCGATCGCATCGACAGGAGAAAAACGGTCATGATCAAAGCCCGCGGCGTCCACCATCTCGCCTTCTCGACCGCCGACCTGAAAGGCCAGCTCGAGTTCTTTTCCGATGTATTAGGCCTTCCGCTGGTCGCGATCTTCCCAATGCACGGTGTCCCCGGCGGCATCCACGCTTTTCTCGAGGGCGCGGAGGATTGCCTGATCTCGTTCGTTCAGCTCCCCGCCATGGGCGAGATCGAGATCGAGTTCGGCAAGACCCACGCCGGTAACGGC
>Ga0315316_10001480_pt1 | contig 16514 bp, 13 predicted proteins | sample M160m3416metaG_FD_203702 | JGI IMG/M metagenome (GOLD analysis project Ga0315316, IMG submission 203702) | Ammonia-oxidizing marine archaeal communities from Monterey Bay, California, United States - M1 60m 3416 | ecosystem: Environmental > Aquatic > Marine > Intertidal zone | place: USA... | reverse complement strand
AATCCGAGCGCGCCGTGGATCGTTTTCAGGCCGAGCCAGCCTGCGCCGCTCCAGGCGAGCGCGTCCAGAGCCAGTCGATTGCGAACGGAGCTCCGCAGATAGGTGTTCCGGCGAAGGAACGCATGGGGTCGTCTAACCTTCAATAAGAAGGGCGTCGGGTGGATCAGCCATTTGAGGCTGACGAGCAACTGGAGCATCGCGGACTCGTGGCCCCCGTGGCCCCAGCTGTAGAGGAGCGGCTGCTTCTTCAACATGTCACGGATCAGGCGGAGGCCGAGCGTCGCGTAGCGTCGGCTCAGCAAGCCCTCCGAAACAGGGCCCTGCCAATCCGCTACGACAAGCTGTTCGCCGCGCACATACCATTGCTGCGGCTTCAACGCGTAGGCGGCACGCACCTCGTCTTCGTCGTCGATCGCGAGGTAGTGTTCGCGCCAAACGGTCGCGTCGTCCCGAGGGGGGATCCAATTGTCCTCAGCCGATTCATACCAGCCCCAGCCCGTGTTGCCCTCGAACATCCGGCGATTGAAAGCCGCGACCGCAGGGACGCACGGATCGGTGTAGGGCACTACCTTGATGGACATGGCAAACTCTTTCCGGATTCAAGTGGTCGTGGTGTTGATCGCCCGCTCGAATCATACCGCGCCGCCCTGGGCGAACCGCGGTTTAAGGAGACCCTGAGCATCCATGGCGGAGACGATCGTATTCTTCCGCGACGACGACGTGGGTGAAATGACGGCGTCGCTCCATTTCGTCATGCAGACGCTGATCGACAAGCAGATTCCCTGTCATTACCAGGTCGTCCCCGCCTATCTCGACCCGCCTGGCGCCGAGGCCCTTCGTGATCTCCAGCGCGCCCATCCAGCCCTGGTGCATCTCAATCAACATGGGCTCCGGCATTCCCAGGAGATCGGCGGCGTGCGGGTGGCCACGGAATTCGCGGGGGGGCGGCCCTTCGAGGAACAATTGCGCGACATCCGCGCGGGGCGGGCACAGTTGATGGAGGCCTTGGGCGACAGTTTCTCGCCGGACGTGTTTACCCCGCCCTGCCACAAATACGATCGCGCGACGCTCCGGGCGCTCGGGGATCTCGGCTTCCGCACGCTCTCTGCGGGGGTGCGCTCGGACGTGGCGGCGCAGGCCTATTATGCGATCGGTCGGCGGCTCGGACGGGTCGAAATGCTCGGCAAACGCGTCTCGTATCATTTGCGCCGGACGCCCGACCGGCGCTTGCGCGAGGTCTCCGTGGCCCTGGACATGCACGAAGAATTGGACCCCTCGGGGCGAAGGGTGGACAAGTCGGCCGATCGATTGTGGGCGGAGTTCGACGCGATCCGCGCACGCCTTCCGGTCCTCGGTGTCATGTTGCATCACCAGGCGTGTGATTCGGAGGAAAGCGAGCGAGCGCTGCTGGGTTTTACCACGCGCCTTGCCGACGACCCGGATGTTCGTGTCGCATCGATCGGAGAACTGGAAAGCGAAGGGCGAATTCCCGTCATTTGAAACCGGCGAGACGAACAATGTCCCCGGAAGCGTCTGACCGAACACTCAAGTTGTGGACGGAGGCACCGATCGAGGACGGTCCCCGTGTATTCCTGCGACAGCCCGGCACGGCAACGCTTTCATGGGCAGCCGGTTCGCCCAGGAGGCGTGAATGCAGAGGAGAGGGGCGATCGCTACCTTGGGTGCCCGCTGGTTTCTGATTCTCCTCATAAGGCCGCGCCCGTTCGAAGACTCGTCGAATTGGGACGGATCCCGACACTTCGTGTGACTACCGTGACTCGGATCGATCGAACAGGGATCGTGGCCATTGCTCGCAATGAGGGAGAGCGATTGCGAGCGTGCCTCGAATCCGCCCTGCGACAGGCGAAGCGGGTGGTCTACGTCGACTCGGGTTCGACGGATGGGAGCGTTGCCCTCGCGGAGGGGCTCGGGGTCCATGTCGTCGAGCTCGATGGGACGATCCCGTTCACGGCCGCACGCGCGCGCAACGCGGGTTTCGCTGCCCTGGTCGCCCTCGATCCCGACCTCGAGTGGGTGCAATTCGTGGACGGGGACTGCGAGATCGAGCCCGGGTGGATCGAGCGGGCGGGCGAACTGCTTCGGTCGGATCCCAGCGTCGTGGTGGTCTGCGGTCGGCGAGCGGAGCGTGCCCCACGGTCGTCTCGCTACAACCTGCTCTGCGACATGGAGTGGGACACGCCGATCGGCGAAACGGAAGAATGTGGCGGCGACGCTTTGATGCGAGTCAAGGCGGTGCAGGACGTCGGAGGCTATCGGGACGATTTGATCGCCGGCGAAGAACCCGATCTGTGCCGACGACTGCGGAGCCGGGGCGGCCGCATCCAGCGGATCGATGCTCCGATGACCCGGCACGATGCGCGGATGGACTCATTTCGACAATGGTGGCTGCGCTCCGTGCGTGCGGGGCACGCCTACGCGGAGGGCGCCGCGCTCCAAGGCGGTATCTGGTCACGCACAGAGGTAAGGAGCGCGACCGTCTGGGGGATACTGCTGCCCGCGTCGATCTTCGTCGCGGCCCTCGCGGACTCCGTTCTGATCGTGACGCTGCTGGCGCTGCTCTTCCCGTTGCAGATCACTCGTGTGGCGCTGCGGCGACCGAAGCCCAATTTCAGCGCTCAGGACAATTGGCTCTACGCGCTCTCCTGTGTGGGGGGCAAGCTCCCCAACGCGTTCGGCCAGCTTCGCTATTGGGTCGGGTGGGCCACGGGGCGCCGAAGCGCGCTCATCGAGTACAAGGGTTCCGAGACGTCGGACGTGCCGACCGGGTCGAATTGATGTGTGGCGTGGCGGGGATCGTGGGCGCAGGGAGCCCTGAGGACGAGAAGCTCGTTCGAACGATGAACTCGGTGCAGCGCCACCGGGGGCCCGACGACGCCGGCTTCTGGTCCAGTGGTGGTGAAGCGCGGGGCCAGGGTGTGATGTTCGGCCATCGTCGCTTGTCGGTCGTGGACCTCTCGATGCTCGGACATCAACCCACGGTCGACCCAGGCACCGGCTGTGCGGTCGTCTACAACGGAGAGATCTACAATTTTCGTGCGCTGAGGGCGGAGCTCACGGGTCTGGGACACCAATTCGAGTCCGATTGCGACACGGAGGTGCTGCTCCGCGGTTGGGTCGAGTGGGGAGAATCGGTCGTGCCACGGCTCGAAGGCATGTTTGCCTTCGCCGTCTGGGACCCGCGTGCGGACGCCGTTTTCCTGATCCGTGATCGGCTCGGAATCAAGCCGCTCTACTATGCACTCGCGGAGGAGGTGAATGGGCAGCGGGGGCTGCTCTTCGCTTCGGAGGTCCGCGCGCTGCTCGAGACCGGTCGCGTCGCACGCACTTTCGATCCGATGGGACTGTCTTCTTATCTCTGGAACGGCTTCGTCGTGGGGCCGAATACGATTCTCGAGGGTGTAAGGCTGCTCGACGCCGGCAGCATCTTGCGCGTAGAGCCGGATGGTTCCTTGGGGTCGATACGTCGTTATTGGACGCTGCCGCTCGGCGAGGGGGCCCATGGGAGGGAGGGGCGTGAGGCGGATGCCGTCGAAGCGGTCCGCTCTTGTCTCTCCGACGCCGTGTCGAAGCGGCTGGTTGCGGACGTGCCCCTCGGCGTGTTCCTGTCCGGCGGGGTCGACTCGAGTGCGGTCGCGTGTCTCGCGCAACGGGCATCGGAGCGACCGATTCGAACCTTCAACGTCAGTTTCGACGAGTCGGCGTACGACGAGTCTCCGCATGCTCGGGCGGTCGCCGAAGCCATCGGAAGCGAGCACCAGGAAGTGCGTCTCTCCGAGCAAGATTTCGTGTCGGGGCTGCCCGAGGCGCTCTCGGCTCTGGATCAGCCGACCTTCGATGCCGTGAATACCTGGTTCGTCAGCCACGCGGTTCGGGAGGCGGGGCTGACGGTCGCGCTCGCGGGTACGGGGGGAGATGAGCTCTTCGGTGGCTACAGCAGCTTTCGCGACCTCCCGCGCGCGCGGCGGGCGATGCGGGGACTTTTGCTGCTGCCGACCGGTCTGCGTCGACGAGGGGGGGAGGCTGCGATGTCCCTGATCCGAGGAGACAGCGCGGTCCCGCCCCAGACGCGCTGGGGCAAGCTGGCGGATGTATTGGCCTCCGATGGTTCGCTGCTGGCGCTCTATCAGCTTTCCTCCGGGCTGTTTACCGATCGCTATCGCGAGGCCCTTTCGCCCGAGTTCGCTCAGCGGGGTCTCTCGGGAATTCCTCCAGTGGTGGCGCAGGGGCTGTCCGATCGGCTGCAGGGCATTCCGGATCTGGAGGGCACGAGCGCACTCGAACTGGCTTTCTTTCTGGGTGAGCGGCTGCTTCGGGACACCGATGTAGCGAGTATGTCCGTATCGCTCGAAGTGCGCGTCCCCTTCGTGGATCACCGATTGATCGAAGCCGTGGGCCGCCTACCCGCTTCACGACGTTACGAGCCGGTTGGGCGAAAGATGTTGCTCCGAGAGCTGGGGACGAGTGGGATCGACCCGGCCGTCTTTGATCGCCCAAAGGCGGGGTTCGAGCTTCCCTTCGAGGTTTGGTGCCGTCGGCAATTGCGAACCGCAGTAGACGACGTGCTTCGAGATCCGGAATGCTGCGCTCGAGTCGGTCTTGCGGCGAAGCCTGTCTCGGATCTATGGCAGGGCTTTTGCGACGGCCGAAAGGGGATCTATTGGTCGCGGATCTGGGCGCTCTACGTGCTCATGGATTGGAGTCGAAGACATGACATCAGCCTCTGACATCTCCGAGTCCCCCGCGCCGGCGCGGCGACGGTATTGCCTGATTTCACCCTGTCGGAACGAGGCGGAATACGTTCGGACGACGCTCGAGACGACGACTCAGCAGACGGTTCCGCCCCATCTGTGGATCATCGTCGATGATGGATCGACCGACGAGACACCTGAAATCCTGGCCGAGTACGAGGCGAAATACGATTACATCAAGATCGTTCGTCGCGAAGACCGGGGACGCCGGAGCGTTGGCCCGGGGGTGATCGAAGCGTTCTACGACGGCCTCGACCACGTCGACCTCCAGAGCGTCGATTACATCTGCAAATTCGACACGGACCTCGAACTCCCGCCGCGCTATTTCGAGCGACTGATGGAGATCATGGAGGCGGACCCGTATCAGGGAAATATCTCCGGAAAGCTCCACTTGCGGCTGCCCGACAGGCGCCTCGAGCAGGAACGCACTGGGGACGAGAACGCCGTCGGGCCGACGAAATTCTATCGAGTCGAGTGTTTCGAGGATATCGGTGGTTTCGTCCGCGAGGTCAGCTGGGACGGGATCGACGGCCACCTGTGCCGGATGAAGGGTTGGCTCGCCGAGTCCCGCGATGAGCCCGACTTGCGTGTCGTCCACCTTCGCCAGATGGGGAGTAGTCAGCAGAGCCTGTGGGTGGGACGTGTACGCTGGGGGCGAGGGAAATATTTCATGGGATCAGCGTGGTATTACGTCCTCGCACTCTCGATCTATCGCATGTTCGAGCGTCCCTTCGTGATGTCGGGGGTCGGGATCGCCTGGGGCTATGTCAAGGCGATGTGGGCGGGGCACGCGCGATACGAGAACCCCGCCTACAGGAAGTTCTTTCGAGCCTACGAGCGGGAGAGCCTGTTTCTGGGGAAGCGCCGCACGATGAACCGATACCACGATCGGATTCGTACCGAGTTCCACAGAGCAAGAGCGGGAGCAGGGCTCTGAGTCGTTTGGCAGCTTCAGATCGGATTGCCTGCGAGCCGTGGAGATCAGGAGGATTTTCGGCGACCGGTCAGGATCGGGACGACTGCGGCCAACGCGAGCGCCACGAGGTAGAACCGCGAGCAGGTCGCCCCACCCCAGGCAATGAGTCGAGGCATCGAGCCTTTGTCCGCGCCGGCGACGCGCATGTTGGAGAGATGGATCGCGACGCAATATCCACCCAGCTTTTTGCAGAGCATCCCGCTCGACAGGGTTGTGAAGAGCGCCCGCTTGAGCAGGTTCTTTTCGATTGCTCGGGGACGATCCGGCGTGCAGGAAGGAGCCGCACGGTAGCCGGTACCGAAAGGTCCTTGGGAATGCGGGGCGCAGGATGAAAACCACCCTGGCCCATTTGCTCCTGCTGCTCTTTCCGGTGTTTGCGCTCTTCATCTTCAGAAGGGTGAAGAGCCCCGCCCAGGCTGCGTCCATTGTCGTGCTGGGAGGGACGATGGTGCTTCCCGAGTTGATAGCCCTGGACCTCCCGGTGATTCCCCCTCTGGATAAGGAGTACATCACTTACCTTTCGGCGCTTCTGGCGGCCTGTGTGTATCAGGGGCGCGCGGTCTCGCGCGCGCGCGTGGGCCTCGGACTCGAAATGCTCGTCGTCGCGACCATGCTCGCGAATGTCGGGACAGCCATGATGAACTCTGCGCCGATGCTCGACGAGGGCAGACTCGAGGACGGGCTGGGTCTCTACTGGATTTTTGCTCAGAGCGTAGACGATTTTCTCCTGATGGCCGTACCGTTCGTCGTGGGCCGGATGCTCTTCCGGTCGGTTGATGACCTCTACGTCTTTATGCGTACGCTCGCCATCGCGGCGGCCTTCTACACGGGGCTGATCGCCCTGGAAGCCCTGGCTTCCGTCGTCTTTCGAGCCTGGCATCTAGGCCGAATCGTCTATGGCCTGCCTGTCCACGGCCAGGTTCGATGGGGTCAGGTCCAACCGATCGTGTTTTTTCGAAACGCGCTCGAGCTGGCGAACTTCATGGCTGGAGCGTTGGTGGCGTCGGCAGTGGTGTTGAGTGCAAAGCTGTCGATGCCCCATGTCCTGGCAGGCGCGGGTCTTCCTCGGCTTTCGCCCGGTACTGTGCGCGGAATGGTGTGGCTGGGCCTCGTCCTGACTCGGAACGTCGCCGGGAATCTTTCGGGTGGGGCCGTCGCGCTTGGTTACGTCTTTCTTCGGCCGCGGATCATGATGGGGGCTGGGTGTGCGATGGCGATTCTGGCGATCGGCTACCCCTCGTTGCGCGTCGCGGATCTGTTTCCATGGGAGGCGGTCGTCGAAGTAGCCTATGACATCCAAGAGGAGCGGGCTCGGTCCTTCGAGGGGCGCTTTCTCGAGGAAGAACATGTCTTAAGCCAGATTGGCGAACGGGTCTGGTTCGGCTGGGGTACCTATAGCCGGATTCCAGGTGCGGAGACCTTCGGGACGGGTGAGGTGGGTCTCGACGGGTGGACTACGATTCGTGTGGGCGTCGCCGGAGTGGTGGGTTTCGTCCTGTACTACGCGATGTTCACGATACCCGTGTTGCGTGCGGTGTGGCGATCACGCTTCGCCGATCGTGCAGGATTCGTGCTCATCAGCGGGTTGGTCTGCATGTTATCGGTTCGAATGCTCGACCTGATCATCAACGGGTGGTGGAATTGCCTACCGGTTTTCTTCGCAGGCATTCTTTGGGGGGTGTCCGGAGATTTGCGGCAGGGGAATTCGTTGAAAGGCCCGGGACCTCGCGAGAGACGAAAGGAGACGCGCTCCCCGGTCGGTGAGAGCGAAGCCGTCGCTCAGGTGGATCGTGGAACGGATCGGCCGGCTTCTCTCGGGGCCTTGGCGCAGTCAGAGGCGGAAAACGCCGGGGCGCGGAAACGCTAGGGGTCCTGATGCAGAGTGCAGAGATTGTTCGTCGAGTGCGTAGTTGTGGTACGAGTGCGAACGGGCGCTTTGGGTCCGCGCCGGACGAGGGTCGGCCCCGAGGTGAGCTCGGGCGAGGCAAGACGAGCCGGGGCTGTCCTGGCTTTGTGACATGGCAAATCGCACTCCCGGCCGAAGGCCTTCGTAGGAAGAGGATTCGATGAAGATCGCGTACCTGGTCAACCAATACCCGATGGCAAGCCAGACTTTCATTCGTCGCGAGATCTGTGAATTGGAAAACCAGGGCTTCGAGGTGGAGCGTTTTGCCCTTCAACGGTGGGCCGATACCGCCGTTGATGAACAGGATCGAGCCGAGGCTTCCAAGACTCGTTATGCAAAAGACGTCGGTGCGGTCGGATTGCTCTGGGCGTTAGTCTGGACGGGTCTTCGGCGTCCCCTCCTGTTGACGCGAGCGCTACTGCTCTCTCTGCGCTGTTGGATGCGTTCGGATAAGGGACTGGTCTACCACGTGGGTTATCTGGCCGAAGCGTGTGTGATTCGCGACTGGCTCGAGGAGGCGGGTGTCGAGCACGTCCACGTGCATTTTGCGAGTAACTCCACGGACGTGGCGATGCTGTCGCAGGTTCTTGGAGGGCCTGGCTACAGCATCATGGTCCATGGACCGGAGGAGTTTGATCGGGCGATGTATCTCTCCCTGGAGGAGAAGGTTTCGCGCAGCACCTTTGTCGCAACGATTTCGTCGTTTGCGCGGAGCCAGATCTTCCGTTGGTGTTCAGCGAGCGAGTGGTCAAAGGTGAACATTATTCGTTGCGGGTTGGATGCTGCATTTCTGGAATGTGCCGTGAGCGATCCGCCTGACGTCGCACGACTGATCTCGGTGGGGCGACTCTGTGAACAAAAGGGGCAGCAATTGCTCGTCGAGGCGGCTGGGCGGCTGGTCAGGGAGGGGCTGGCATTCGAGTTGATCTTGATCGGAGACGGAGAGATGCGGCCCCAGATCGAGGCGAAAATACGCGAGCATGGACTCGAGGATTGCGTGACGATCACGGGTTGGGCGACCAACGACGAGGTCAAACGCCAACTCGAGTCGGCTCGTGCACTGGTTTTGCCGAGCTTTGCTGAGGGTCTTCCTGTCGCAATCATGGAAGCGCTGGCGCTCAACCGTCCTGTGCTCACGACCTATATTGCAGGCATTCCGGAGTTGCTCGAACACGGGGAAAACGGTTGGCTCGTTCCGGCCGGTGATCTTGATGCACTCACCGGCACGCTTCGTGAAGTCCTCGAGACGCCTGCGGAGCGGCTCGCCCAGATGGCTCGGGCGGGTCGATCCGCGGTCTTGGAACGCCACGATGTGCGTCGAGAGGCGCAGGTGCTCGGCGGGTTGCTGCGCGCGTCGGGGGGGCGCGGGTGAGGCGGTGACGCTGAGGGTCTTGCGGCGTGGAAATGGGGCACGGCAAGGCCCGGATTGGATCGGGATTTTGATCCAGCGGGGCCCCGCGGGAGGGCGAGCGGTGGGGGCCCTGGATCGCGGAGAGACTGACCCCAGCAGGCTGGTTGTGGTCGGGCCGTGCAGGGCGAACATCGATCAAAGCGAGTCTGTCTGCGTTGGGGGCTTCCTGGTCGGGATGCCTGGCTTCAAAGCCGGGGGCTCACTTGCTAGGATCGACCCAGCCGGTCGTTCGAGAGAACGCGGGAGGACGCGGCGCGGCGCATCGGCCTCCGGGCTGCCGGGCCGAGACCCGTGTTGAGGGGGCCAGGTTGGCGTTCGAGTCGGCCAGATCATCGGACTGTCAACGTGATGCGCGGTCGGGGTGGCGCAAATGAAGTCTCTGAGGCTCCTCGCTGTCGCGAGCGGCGGCGGTCATTGGATCGAGTTGCTGCGGTTGCGGCCGGCATTCGATGGCGCGAATTTTCATTACGTGACGGTACGAGATGAGTATCGATCCGACGTCCCAGGTGCCTGCTTTTCAGTGGTCTGTGACGCGACGCAGTGGGATCGTCTAAAGCTCGTGTGGCAGGCTCTGCAGATCCTTTGGATCGTGGTACGGGTTCGACCTGATGTCGTGATCAGCACTGGGGCGGCACCGGGTTATTTCGCGGTCCGGATCGGGCGCCTCCTGGGGGCGAGGACGATCTGGGTCGACAGTCTGGCCAACGTAGAGGAACTCTCGACCGCGGGGCGGATGGCCGGCAAGCACGCTGACCTATGGTTGACGCAGTGGCCTGAACTCGCGCATGAGGGTGGACCCGAGTACGCCGGGAAAGTCATATGATCTTCGTCTCCGTGGGTCATCAGATGCCCTTCGACCGGATGTTGGCGCTCATCGAGGAGTGGAGCGGCCGCCACGAGCGTTCCGACGTGTTTGCGCAGATCGGCGAGTCGGGCTTCCAGACGACCCGTTTCGAGACTCGGCAGTGGCTCACGCCGCAGGAATATCGGGACCGTCTCGAACGATGTACCCAGTTCATCTCCCATGCTGGGACCGGCAACATCATCCAGGCGTTGGGGATGGGCAAACCGATGCTGATCTTCCCGCGTCGCGCGGACTTGCACGAGACGCGGAACGACCATCAAGTGGGGACCGCACGCTACTTTGAATCTCGAGAGCTCTTGATGGCTGCCTACGACGCAGAGGGTTTCCGTGCTGCGCTCGAGGGTCTCGAGGGGTTCAGGCCAAGAGCGCGCCTGGGCGATTACGCCTCGGAGGCGCTGACGGATCGAATCCGGGGCTTCATCGGATCGGTCGGATGAAGACGGGCGCCACTCATCCCGGGCGGGTGTCGCGACGAGGAGGAGTAGACCCTGTCCCGAGTTGGAGCCTGCCGGGCTCTCGGACCGTCACGGCGGTGGAGCCTTGTAATGGTCCTTTTTGACCCTCGGTGAAGCGAGTGCGGGGTGCACGAGTGGAATTGCGTACTGCAGTAGGCGTGATGGGGGGCTGTCGTGATTCGAAGGAGTCAAATGTCTCCGAACCGACTCGATTGGCCACTAAGCGATACCCTTCTTGAGGGAGTGTGAGGAGGAGATATGGCGTTGCCGATCCGAGGGTACGATAAGGAAGCGCTGCGCGATCAGTTTCGGGCCGCGAACCCCTTTCCGTTCATCGCGATCGACGGTTTTCTCGAGGAGGATTTTGCTCGAGAAGTCGCAGCTGCGTATCCAAACTTCGAAGATGCTCGCCGTATGGGTGACGAGTTTTCAGCCGTGAACGAAAAACTCAAGGTCCAGGTCACGGACATGGAGATATTTCCTGCGCCTGTGGCTCGACTGAGCGAGGCGATCGCCGCCCCGGAGTTCTTGGCGGATCTGGAATACATCACGGGGATCCCGAGGCTATTGGCGGATCCCGCACTACGAGGCGGTGGAATGCACCTCACCAACACCTCGGGCCGCTTGGACGTTCATGTCGATTTCAACTACATCGAGGAGGAGGCGCTCCATCGGCGACTCAACATCCTGATCTACCTGAACCCGGAGTGGTCGCCCGACTGGGGAGGCAGCATCGAACTTTGGGACAGTCGGGTTGAGCATTGTGGGCAATCGTTTTTACCGGCCCTGAACCGATGCGTCATCTTCGAAACGAGCGCCACTTCATTTCATGGTGTGACGGCCGTAACGAGTCCGCCGGAGGTGTTACGCAGGTCCTTCGCAGCCTATTACTACACGCGCGAGGCCCCTGCGGAGTGGAGCGGTGAGAGCCATTCTACCGTCTTCAAAGCGCGGCCCGACGAGTGGTTTCGGGGTGCCGTGGTCATGCCGATGGAGCGGCTCGTGCACCGGGCTCGCTCGTTGCGGGGCAAGCTGCGTGATTCGCTTCGGGCCCGGCCTTGAGTCCGCAGCGGGATCCTGAAGGGATGCGACATCACGGGTTGAAAAGCCTTTCGTTCCACTCGGCGGGTAGACGTGCAGCCCAGGCGTCGCTCATCTCAGCCGAGAAGATGCGTGTAGAAACTGCGCGTTTGTGTAGCGACTTTTCCGGGTGAGTAGCGTTTGAGAGTATCCTCGGCCGCGTTGACCGAGATGCGCTGGGCCTCGTCGGCGGACGAGAGTCCCTGAAGAATGCCGTCCGCCAGTGCGTTGAGATCATCTCCGGGCACGAGCCAGCCATTTTCTCCGTTCCGAACGATCTCGGCGATTCCGCCGACGTTCGTGGCCACGAGCGGTGAGCCATACGCGAGCGCTTCGAGCACGGTCATCGGAAAATTTTCGTACCGGGAAGCGACGAGCGTGAGGGCGGCTTCCCGCCGCATCCGATCAAGATGCTGCGAGTCGCAGGGGCCGAGGAGTTCTACACGCTCCCGAAGCCTCGGGTCCGGGATTGCGCGAGCGAGATAGGAAGGGGCGTCGAGCGATCCGCGGTCGCCGTTGGGAATGCCTTTGTCAGGACCTGCGAACCACAAGCGCGTATTCGGGCGGCTGCGCAACACGCGAGCGATCGCGTCGATCACGATGTCTCCACCCTTGTGGAGGTCGAAGCGGCCGACGAAGAGCACGCGATCTGGATCTGCGTTTTCTTGTCGCCAGCGCGACGTGACGGGTACCGCCGGGCAGGCGTTTGGAATCACGACTGCGTCTTCGAGAGAGAGGTCGTAGAATGTGCGTGTTCGCTCGAGAACGTCGAGAGAGGGAGCAGACACGAAATGTGCGTGTGCGAGTGCCTCGCCTTCGTCGCGCACTCGGCGATCGAATTCGGCATCTCGCGGCACGCCAAGAGCCGGTCCGTTGAGAAACCATGGCCCGTGGAGGCGTACGACGGTTGGCCAATCACCGAACGCCTCGACGTGTCTGCACAAGCCGAAGCTTTCCTCGATCTCGACTACATCGATGTGGCGCGCGCTGATGTCAGAGGCAGTTTCGAGGGCGCGAATCGCCCGGACGATGCCGCGTGCTCGGCGAATTTCCCCAACGCCGTGGTGGTCTCTGCTCAGGCGGTCGAAGAGGCGTTCGAAGACGTTACGCGAGAGGTGGTCGCGGACGTCAGCGACTGAATCGCTTTGAGAATCGTCGGCGACCCTGCCTGCAGCAACGACAGATTGCACGTCGAGGTCCGCGAGCGCGGGCCGCAAGTTCGCGATGTAGCTCACAATGCCGTTTGGGTAGGTCGCGGCGGGCCAAGCGGGGCTGACGAATGCGGCGCGCATGAGAAGGGGGATCACCTGCTGAGGGGAGCGACTGGGAGTGGCGGAAAAGTCAGAATGCTTCCGACTTGGAATGCGTACGTCCAGACTGCGATGCGGACCCTGATTTTCGATCCCCGAGCTGATTGCGTCTGGATGGACGTGTGTTTCCTCCCCCGGGATATTGGGGGACGTGCCCCGAGAATCTTTGGTCGGGAGGCACTTGATGTACCCTCACGCTCCGTGTCGGGAACGTATTTTCAGGGTCGCCTCGGCTGCCGTCAGGCAAGCCGGCCCAACGTCCGATAGATGCGCGAGTGGAGGCCGAGAAGGACCGTAGGTGTAGCTGCGCGATGGACGAAGAATCGATGAGCGAGTCGAGTACATCCGGCGTGCAGCCGAGCGGGGAAGAGGGGCTTCGCCAGCGTGCCAGTAGGGGCACCCTTTTTTCCCTCTCCGGGCAGGTCGGGCAGCAGTTTCTTCGACTGGCAAGCAACTTGATCCTCGCGCGCCTCCTTTTCCCGGAGGCCTTCGGGATCATGGCGATCATTTACATGGTCGTCTTCGCCCTCGAGCAGTTCTCGAATATCGGGATTCCGTCGGCGGTGATGCGCTACGAGCATGGAGACCAATCCCGCTTTCTCGATACGGCCTGGACGATACAGGTCCTGCGTGGCTTCCTGCTCTGGTTCATCGGCCTGGCCGTGACCCCCACCGTAGCGGCTTTCTACGATATGCCGCAGTTGCGTGAATTGCTGCCCGTAGCGACGTTCGCAGCAGTTCTTCTCGGTTTTCAGTCGACGCATTTTCACGTGCTCACCCGGCGGCTGATGCTTGGACGGCGCGTTGCGATCGAGGTGATTGCACGCGTCGTTTCGATCCTACTGATGGTGACGATGGCCTGGATCCAACCCTCGATCTGGGCACTCGTCTATGGGGGGCTCGCCAACTACCTGGTGCTCGTGATTCTGAGCCATGTGTGGATTCCGGGCCCTCGGGTTCGGTTGTCCTGGGATCGAGCGGTCGTCGCCGAGGTGTTCTCGCTCGGGAAATGGGTTTTTGCTTCGAGCGGCCTCTCATTTGCGCTGGCTCAGATCGACGTCGCGCTCCTGGGAAAGCTCGTCGACGGCGAGACTCTGGGTATCTACAGCCAGAGTGCCCAGGTCCCCATGGTGCTGCGCGACGTGGGCTTTATCATCTTGAGTTCGGTGGTGGCTCCGATCGTGGCCGAATCGAACCGTGAGGGGAGCGCAGTCCTTCGCGCACGCTATGCATCCATCAGGAGGCTCATTCTACCCGCCGCTCTGCTCCTCGGCCTCGGCGCGATGGTCGCGGCACCTGCTTTTTTCGAATTCCTCTACGACGAACGCTATCGAGACGCGAGCTGGATGGCGCAGCTCGGGCTGGTCCGCTCTTGGTTCGCGTTCATGCAAGTAGCAGGCTGCATTAGTCTGCTCTCGTTGGGGGACGGTCGCAGCTGGGTGATTTCGAACATCGTGGGACTGGTCGGGGTTTCGGGTGGGTGCCTGGTCGGGTTCGAGTTGGGTGGAATGCACGGGCTGCTGATTGGAATGGGCGCAGGCAGCGCGCTGGGGGTTGTCGCACCGGCAGTTCAGTTGTGGCGGATTGGAGTGGCGAATCCCGGGTCAGAGATACGGTATACGCTCCTCGGGGCCACTTTGGTCGCGTGGACATGGATCGTCGTCGAGGTCTCCGCGGATTGGGTGCCGCTGGGGGACTCGATGCGGATGTTGATCGTCGGTTCCATCGCGCTCGCTCCTTACGCGCTGTGGACGGGGCTGCGCATCATCCGAGAGTTTCGGTTTCGATGAGACGCGGAATCGGGATCGGTCGAGCGCGCTTTATGCCGGGTGGCGCTTCGTCGGGCACTCGATGCGGGCTCCCGGTCGGGAGACATGGAGAAAATAGTCTTGGCTGAATCCGATCGACAGCTTCCGCGCGCCGTGCGCGGGATCTCGAGGGTTTTGGGCGCTTGCCTTGTCGTCTGGGCAGGACTGGACGACCCGTGGGTGGGAGGCGGGCCGGGGTTCGGAATGACGCAGGGGGGTCTGCTCGTCATTGGTTCCGTTCTCGTCGGGTCCAGCTTCCTGGGTGAGACCTGGAATACGCGTGCGCTGATGGTCGTGCTTTCGGTGGGATTCGTTCTGGTGACCGCTGAGATTGCGGCCCGGGTGCTCTTTTCGGCTCGCTACAAGCCCCCTTACCGGCTCGATGAGCGCACTCTTTATACGCTCGTACCCGGAGCGGTGAGGGAGCACGAGCTTCGACCGGTCAACGGAGGAAAGCGGATTCTCTATCGCATAAACCGCGACGGATTCAGGGGAGACGAGCTGGTCGAGCAGCCGCGCCTTCGAGTCGCTGTCTATGGGGATTCTTTCATTCAGGCAGAGTTCTCACCGCTCGAGGAGACTTTTGCGGAGCAATTGGAGCAGCATTTGGCGAGGAGGCTGGGAGATGGCGTTGAAGTGGTCAACGCGGGGGTTGCGGGCTTCGGCCCCGATCAGGCCCTTCGGAAGATGGAAGCGGAACTCGATTCGCTCGCGCCGGAGATCCTGGTGATGGGCGTGTTTGCGGGAAATGATTTCGGTGATCCGATTCGCAACAAGCTGTTTAGACTCGATGACGAGGGGGAGTTGGTCGAGAACGATTTCCGGCTCGGCCCTGAACAGCGTCGAGCCCTGCTCGTGAGAAATCAGGAACTCGTGCTCAAGCGGGTGGTGCGTGATGCCCTGCGCGCGACCGGAGCGCGGCTCGGCTTGTTTGCGCTTCCAGCCTCCGAGCTCGAGGGCATGTCGGCTGTCGAGAAGGTGGAGTTCTTTTTTGCGCAACGAGTTCGGGAATACCAGGAGTTCGTAGTGGAGGGGGACGACGAGGTGATCGAACTCGCCTGGGATAGCTATGACGCCGACGTCAGTCTCGAGCCAGAGGCGGATTCATCTCGATACAAAGTGGGACTCATGAAGGCGGTTCTGGCGCGGATGCAGAGACTGGCTGATGAGCGGGGAATCCTCTTCGTTTTACTGCCGATCCCGCATCCAATCGACGTTGGTGGACATCCTACCGGTGAGGTCGATCGAGCCGCGCATCCCGACTATCGACCGCGCGGACTGGTCTCGTTGCTCGAGGGGATTGCGGGTGAACTCGGGATTCCTGTCGTGGATCTCTATACGCCTTTCTCGGTCGAGGGTTCGCAGATGCTCTACTTCACGGGGGGCGACGACCATTGGAATGCGAAGGGGCAGGATCTGGGCGCGGAAATCGTGGCCGACTTTCTGATGTCCGGGGGCGAAGGGAGCGAGAACCTGATGAACCAGGTGCTCAGCCCATGAGTCAGGCGGTCGACGAGGAGGCGACGGAGGACCCGACGGCGGTCGAATGGGACGTGATCGTGGTTGGGACCGGGATAGGCGGCGGCACGGTTGGCTACGAGCTGTCTCGGATGGGGCGCCGCGTGCTCTTCGTCGAAAAGGGGCGCTTTTTGCAGCGCGAGGCCGACACGCGCCAGGGTGACCTGGGAGAGCCGAGCGAGGAACCCGTAGAACGACTGCGGCGGGGCTGGTGGCCTTTTTCCGTGACGGGTACGACCGGGCTCGGGGGGCGCTGGCGCAAACGGCGATGGACACGAATCAGCGGAAATCTGAGCGTCGGCGAGGTCGACTTCTTTGCGCCGCTGGGCTGCGGGACGGGTGGCTCGAGTGTGCTCTACGGGGCCACGCTCGAACGTTTCCATCCGAGTGATTTTCGACCTCGCGAATTCTTTCCC
>Ga0315316_10001476_pt1 | contig 16521 bp, 17 predicted proteins | sample M160m3416metaG_FD_203702 | JGI IMG/M metagenome (GOLD analysis project Ga0315316, IMG submission 203702) | Ammonia-oxidizing marine archaeal communities from Monterey Bay, California, United States - M1 60m 3416 | ecosystem: Environmental > Aquatic > Marine > Intertidal zone | place: USA... | reverse complement strand
ACTGTAGGTATTGCACCATGTTCATTATGTGGAATATCAACAGAATTTGAATTTACAGGTAAAAAGAAAGCAGGTACAATACCATGCTTATGTGAGGATTGCAAAGGTAATTTAAAATGATTGAAGAATTACACTCAAATTCAACTTTAAATAGTAATTTGACTAAAGTGAAAGGTATGGAAGACAATATGAATATTCGTGGCTATGTTACAGTTATTAAAAATGCAGGTAAATCTAATGAAGAAATTATCTGTATGAATAAACCAAACTTACTTACAAACGCAGGCCGAGATTGGATGCACGCACAAGTTTATACCAATACAGGAGCAGGTACTAGAGGTGCAGGATTTATTGCATTAACATCAAATACAGCAGCACCAGCAGCAGGAGATACTACTTTAGCATCAGAAATCACAACCAATGGTCTAGCAAGAGCAGATGCAACAACAAAAACCCATACAGGTGGTACAAACTCTACAACTATCCAACACACATTTACAGCTTCAGGAACTCACACAGCAGTACAAAAAGCAGCCTTATTTAACGCAGCAAGTAGTGGCTATATGGCCCATGAGAATACTTTTACAGCAGTTACATTACAATCATCAGATACTCTCCAAGTTACATGGACAGTTACATTAGGTTAAAATAGTTATATATCAATAACACGTATTTATTTATATGGCAAGACAAGGCTGGGGTAGACATTCTACAGTAGCAACAGGTTCAGACTCAGGAGACCAAGTTTCCGTAAATGCCTGGAACGCAGATACTAATAAGGCTGGAATGTTAGGTTTTACAGGAGAAACCATCGCTTCAGCAACATCCATCACACCAACAAATTCTACTATCATTTTATCAGGTTCAACAAACGTTTCTACAATCGCACAAGGCAACTCAGCAGAATACGATTTGCTTTATGTTTTTACAAGTGGCTCAGTTACATTAGTCAATACTTCTTCTCCATCATCAGCAGGAGATATTAAACTATTAGCAAATGCAAACAAAGACCTATCCACAACAGTGCCAACTATTTTAATTAGAAAGGGAACAGCTTGGTACGAGTATGGTGGTGGTATTACAAACTCACTTAATGATATTGGGGATGTTGTAATTACATCAGTGGCCAACGAAGATGTATTGGCCTATGACTCAACGACATCCAAATGGATAAATCAATCAGCAGACGAGACAGGCCGAGTAACTGCAAGTTCTACTACAACATTTACAAACAAAACAATAGACCAAGATGGCACAGGTAACTCTATAACTAATATTGCAAACGCAAGTATCAAAGCATCAGCAGCAATAGATGCAACAAAAATAGCAGACGGAAGTGTAACAAGTGCAGAGTTCCAATATATCAATACATTATCAAGCAACGCACAAACTCAATTAGATGCTAAATCACCATCAGCAGGAAGTTCAAGTATTGTAACAGTTGGTGCATTAGACTCAGGTTCTATTACTTCAGGCTTTGGCAATATCAATATCGGTTCAAGTACATTTACAACAACTGGTGCAGTAGCAACAGGTGCTATTACAGCAGGTGGAACTATCACAGGAAACTTAACAGGTAACGTTACAGGTAACACATCAGGATCATCAGGAAGTACAACTGGTAACGCTGCAACAGCAACAGCCTTGGCAACTGCAAGAACAATAGGTGGTGTATCATTTGACGGTACAGCAAACATTAACTTGCCAGGTGTAAATGCAGCAGGAAACCAAAACACAACAGGTACAGCAGCAGGATTATCTACAGCATTAATATCCACAAGTGGTGGTACTGGCCTAACATCATATACAGCAGGAGATATACTTTATTATGCAAGTGGAACAACTTTAACTAAACTAGCAAAAGGTACAGCAGGCCAAGTCCTTACAATTAACTCTGGAGCAACAGCACCAGAATGGGCCACATCATCAGGTGGAGCATCAACATTATTAGATTTCAAATATCAAGCAACTGGATATTCAACTCCAACATATACATCAAGAACTGTAAACGATGCTTCTACTCCAATTCAATTATGGGTCAAAGATATAGATACCAACAACCAAGGCATATACATACGCATTAAAAAGAACGCTGCATATACGGATGTGCAAATTGCATAGGTGGAATGATTGACCAATGGCAATAACATATCACGCAGGTAGAAGGATTCAAGGAATAGATGGAGATTTAGTTTCAGGTACACTTGAACTTACAACAGATTCTCACAGAGTAGCTTCTTCACTTCATAATACATTTTCAAATGCAGGAACAGGTGGTCAAAGTAATTGGTATGCTTATTCTGGTGATTCTAGTGGTTATAGAGGAGCTCAACAATATACAGCAAGTCAATTCTCATCAATTCCTAGTGGAGCAACAATTACAGGAGTTAAATATTCAGGTGGTTCTCAAAGATATTACGGAGCTCAATCAAATCCGAAATTAGTCGGAATGTCAACTGCTCCAATGTCTCATACATCTGTTAGTAATTTTATTAGTGATATTCAAGGCAGTTCAACTGTGTATGTTGCTGATTCTGGATTTGCAGATTCAACTTATACAGGTAATGGTGGAACAGCAGTTCCGTTTACAGATACTTTCAATTCAACAGGTGTGACTTATGTTGCAAATGCAATAGCAAATGGAAATGATGTATTTTTTGGATTCCAATCAACAGATGTATCAGGAAACACAGGTTACTATGGATTTGGTTTAACAGGAACAAGTCAGGCAAAATTAACAATAGAATACACATCAGGTTCAGTTGCAGGAGATACCAAACCAACAAATGTCCAAGTAGGAAGTCGTTTTGAATCAACAGATACAAGAAAAATTTACTATCGTGATGATGTTGACTTTAAGGAACTAGACGGTGCAGATGCAGTAAACTACAGAAAAGACACATGGTATGAACAGTTGTCAGGAGAAACACCATAATGGCTTACAAACAGCATTTCATAGAATGGTTTAGTGGTAAGCAAATTCCTAGTTATTGGACATTGACACAAATTGTTGCAACCTGTACTGCAACTATATCAGATGAAGTTGACGGTGGTATGTTATTTCAAACAGATAGTGGTTCAGGAAGTCCAAGTGCTAGTTTGACATTTAACAACAAGCGACAATATGTTGCTAATGGATTCAAGTTCATTTCAGTTTGTAAAAAAGGAAGTGATAACAATGTAGGAATTAAAGGTGGAATGGGTTCATCTACATCTGTTAATCCTGATCATCATGCGTTTATGGTAGAGGGAACACTTGCAAGTTATAAAACATTAGCAACTAAAGACGGATCAACAGGAACTGAAACTGCTTCATCAATAGCATTATCACAAGATGCCTTTGCATACGATATTGAGGGAACAACAAGTAATGTTACACTTGGAATTAATGGAAGCATAGCAGTTACAAAGACAACTAATAGACCATCTGATCCACTTCAACCTTACCTATACATTCAGAGCAGGTCAACAGCGGCAGTAAAAAATTACAACGTAAGATATTTGGAGTGCTATAACACATGACCAATTCAATATACGACCAACTAAACGCAAGTGGCACAGTAGCCAAGCAACGAGTAGTTGAAACATTTAGTGGAGATGCACTTGATACTGACAGATGGAGTTTAGATGTTGATGATGGATCAGGCAACGTAGTAGCTATGACAGATGAGGTAGATGGTGGTGTAAGAATAACAACAAGTGGTTCAGGGTATGATAGAGTGGTAGTTGCATTTAACAATAAAAGACAGTATGCTCATACAGGTGCAGAATTAATTGGTGTTAGAAAAGTTACATCATCAACAGGTAATCATGTTAATCATATAGGATTTGTTGATACATTAGGTAATGGATTTGTTAGTGGTAGGCATTTTGTAAGTGCTGAATTTCATTCAGGTGTTACAAATTATTCACTTCAATCAGGAGATGGCTCTGCAATTTCACGAATTTCATCAGGTGTAGCAAGAGATACAAATTGGCATGTATTTAAAGTCAGAACTACTAATCCAACAACAGGATTATCCGTAGACGGTGCATTAGAAGTAACTAAAACAAGTAATCCACCTGCAACAAATATGCAACCTGCTTTTGAAGAATTGGCAAATGACGGTGTAGCTTATCAAGGTCAAGTAAGATATGTAGAGGCATACAATACATAATGGCTTTCCCATCTGTCTATGAAATGTTTACACCCTTGACTACCGTAAGGAAGCAACACTTTTGGGAATACTTTAGTGGTGCTACGTTAAACAGCAGATGGACAGAAACATCAGTTGTATCAGGTGCTATATCTGATTCAGTTGATGGTGGTTACAGTTTTTCCTGTGGCACAGGTACATGGAATACAAGTGCAATAAACTTTAATCAAAAAAGAACATTTAGTCCAACTACTGCTGTGGCGATAACAGTTGCAAAAAGAACAGGAAATGGATATGTGATAAACGGATTTAACGATTCAAACAATACATGGGGTAATTCATCAAATGAAGCTGCAATATCCAATTTATATTCTGCAACATATTTGGCAGGGTTTAATGCAGATGGAACAACTCAAAGTCAAGGAAATCTTACTCAAGCTGTAGATACAGATTTTCATACACAAAAAGTTGAATGTGGAACTACTGCAACAGATTATAGTATTGATAATGTTTTAGGTCTAACTAGAGGAACAAACAAACCTATTGCAAAAATGCAACCTATTGTAAGTGCCATGCACTATAATAGTGGTTCAGCACCAACTGCTCATGTAAAATATATGGAGTGTTATAACACATAATGAACGAAAACAAGATAAAGAAAGTAAGTGTAAAGTTTCCTAACTTTGTAAGCAAGGACTCTGTAGAATATGAGGGGAAAAGAATCGTGCTAAAGCTTCCACAGATACAGGACATTAACAACAGAATGTATTCCGAGTTATTCTCAGGTGCTTCAGGTATGTCTGTAGGCCCAAAACAATTACCTCATATTGAGGGATTTAATTGCACATGGAGAAATGACGAGAAGAACCCACAGTTTACCATAGCCCAATTTACAATGGCATCAGGAGAGGAAAGAAAGGTTATGAAGATAATAGAGAAATATGGTGGCCAAATTATAAAGTCAAGGGCAGACCTAAACCAATGGCAGTTTGACGAGACAAACCTATCTGGAAATACTTATCAGGTAGAAAATGTAAATGAAACAATAGGGGGATTAAGATGACCATAGAATACAAAGACTCTAAACGAATTACAGCATTGTCAAGTGATTGGACAGCAGATGTAACAAGCAACATTACTTGGTCAACAACAGGCAAAGTTGGTTGGGATATTTCTGGAACTACAATTTCTAAAACAGGTGGTAATGGTTGGGGAGCAACCAAAATCCAAAGTACAGATACATTTACTGTGGGAGATGGTGCATTTATGATTGAGTTTTCTGGAACAGTTCCAGGATCAACTATGATAGGATTTAACAAAGGAACTTTGGGATATTATATAGGTAGTCCACAAAACCAAAATGATTTCAGTATCTATATGGCAGGTGGAGATCTAGTTGAAGTTTATGAAAGTGGAAGTAAAAACTATGGATCAGGTGGCACTAGAAGTAATGCAAGTGATAGATTTAGAATAGAAGTTAGCAATAGTGGTGTTGTAAAATACTATTATCAAGCAGGTGGCACAGGAAGTTGGACTTTAAAACACACAAGTTCTTCAACTGCAAGTGGAACATATTTCATTCAAGCAAATGCATACTCTAGTACGTCAGAAACAACAGTTCATTCAAAAACATTATTTGATACAGCAGTAGCAAAACCATCTGATGTCCAAGACAATTCCTTGTTAATCGAAAAAGATACTGCAAGAAGATATTGGTTTAGTGATCCACCAACATTCCAAGATGATTTTAATTATGCAAGTCAATCATCAGCAGATTCAGCATGGGTTAGAAGTGACACGTCAACAAATACCGTAAGAGTTAATATTTCAGATGATGATATTGATTTTAATTTTACAGATAATTCAACTAATTCCACTATTGTATATGATTTAGGTGCAGGAAATGTATCAGATACTAAATGGACATTAAGATTCAAAGCACATCTAACATCAAAATCTTCAAACCCTCACTTCTTGGCAGGAATATCAGATGAAGCAGAATCGTCAGGGGATAACAACTCACAAAAATTCTTGGGTATGAGTTGGAGTAATACATCATTAAACACAATATATACCGTAACAGTAGACGGTGCAGCTCCATCAACTAATTTGTTTGGTGGAAACTCACAGGCATTGACATGGGGAGCTGGAGAGGACAAATGGATTCAAATTAAAAGAACAAGTGCAACTAATTTAGAAATTAAAGTGTATTCAGATTCAGCATTTAGCACACAACTTGGAACAGTAAGCGAAACAATTAGTGGCACAACAGGATTACGATATATCAAATTCATGAATCATATATCATCAGGTTCAACTAATGCAGTAGGAACTATTGATGATGTAGAATTTTATAATGATACAGTAGCACCTGCCACTTGGACATTACAACTAAGTTTAGAAAATTTGAAGGCATATTGGAAAATGGGAGAATCTAGTGGAAATCTAATAAACCATGCCACATCAATAGGAAGCAAAACTGCCATGTCAGCAGATTTGGTATCAAGTGGAACTGTAAATCGTGGAACAGCAGGTCATGTGTCAGGTGTTGACTCTATTGGTTTTCCTACTTATGATGCAGATGGAAACAAGGTAACTGCAAACAACTCTGCTTCTGACTATGGATTTATGAACAAGGCAGCAGCAAAGTTTACAGCTTGTTGGTGGGCTAAAAATGAGTCATATAATAATACAGTAGATTTATGGGGATTTGGTGGCAACGGTAATGGTACTGATATTCAATTTAGAAACATGGCATCAGGATTTACAATATGGTTTTCAGGAACAGAATATACAAGTTTCACACAGAATGTCGGAGATAATAATTGGCACTTCTATATGTTGTCATGGGATGAAGATGGTGGCAGTAATAACGCACAGTTCCAATTAGACGGAACAAAGCAAACTGCAACCATAACAACGTCAAACACATCTGATGCAACTTCCCCATTGACCATAGGAGATGTTTCAGGAAACGAGCCTGAGATGGATATTCAGGAATTTTCATTATGGAACAGGATATTGAGTGATACTGAGATAGCACATATTTACAATGCAGGAGTAGGAAGGCAATTATGAGCCAAGAATCTTTATCTAATATGGGAGTGAATGTATAGACATGGTGGAATATCTTGCAGGTAATCGTATCATTGGAACGACTAGTGAAATACAACCAACATCCCAAGATGATTTCAGTAGTGATAATTGGACAGATAATGATTCTACTAACATGGGTGTTTCAGGTGGCACATTTAATTGGAATTGTAAAAGAGATGGTTCTAATGATGCTAGTATACATGATTTAACTTCAACATCTGCTGATTGGGTTTTAAGATTTAAATTAAAAGTAACAAATGTGAGTGCATCAACACAAGCAGGTAATGGATTTTATGTAGGACTTTCTAACAGTAATCAAACAGCAGGTCAATCAACATCTCAGGACTTTATCGGGGTTTCAATATACAATGATAATACTGATACATACAGAACAATAGATGCAGATGGATCAGCATTACCTCATATTTATCAAGGCGATAGCAATCAATCAACAACATATAACACAAATAGTATATGGTATTATGAAATAATTAAAACAGGTTCATCATATACAGTTGAAGCATTTTCAGGTTCAGATTACTCAACAGGAAGTGAGGGGAAGATTACAGGCAGTTCTGATGCAAGTGGATTACGTTACTTGAAAATATTAAATGATATGGAAAATATTGCAACGTCAACAGATCCATTTCAGGGAACAATAGATGATTTAAAATTTTACAATGGAGTAACATCTGTTCCATCTACAACACATAATGAAAATCTAGTAGATGGCTCAATTTTCTACGATAAAACATTAAACAAAGAGTACGTTCTATACAATAACACTTGGACAGAGGTATGAGCCTAAATGAGTGTAACTCAGACTAGGTTATTTGACCCAGTAGTCTTTGACGATAACGTATTTGATACAAGGACAAATTACTTAGTAACGTTAGAAGAAACAAGACAGTTATTTGACGAAGCAGTATTTGACAGTAATGTATTTGATACAAACAGAGGTGGAGTAATTGACTTTACAGACTCAGTGGCAAGACAATTAGCATCACAAAGAAGCATATCCGAATCAACTGCCATAGGCCAAACAATAACCAGAGTATTGGCCAGTCTTAGAAGCATTACGGAATCTTCTACAATTAACCTTACAGACAGTGTATTAGGGGTATTCGGAGCAATAAGAAATGCAACAGAGTCAATATCAATATCTGCATCAGTAAACTACATCACACCTACTGTAGTTAGAAGACTGTTTGACAAGGGTAGACTATTTGACTTTAACATATTTGACAATGCCATATTTGATACTGATATTAAATCCAATGAGATTACAGACAGCGTTGCAAGAAGTGATATTAACAAAGAAACAATAACAGAGCCATCAATTACACTATCTGATAACGTGTCACGCATAATGGCAGCAGTTAGAAGTGCAACTGAAAGTATAAGTTTGTCTGATTCTGTGACCAGATTGACCCAAGCATTTAGAACCATATCTCAAAACGTGGCCATTACAGCAAATGTATCTGTATTAACACAGGCATTTAGAAGCGTATCTGAAAGTATTAGCCTTACAGACTTGGTAACAGGTGGAAGGGCATCATTTAAGAGCATATCTGAATCAATAACCATTAATGATGTTGTTGAAGGTGGCAAATTAGTATTAATTCCATTCAGAGGTACTGTTTATATACTCAAAGAATTAAGAAATACACCTGCAATATTGGATATAGCTAGAGGAACTAGACAAATACTTAAACAATTACGCGATACTGTGTCAATATAATATTTATATGATATAAAGAGGAATAGATTATATGGTAGCAGGAAAAGTCCATCTTGGAGATACTCATACGGATTTCCAATTATTAGTACAGAAAACACAAGTAGATGGCACGAATGTAGCTGTAGATTTATCAGCAACATCAGCAAGACACATGATATTTACAGACCCAGACGGTAACGAAACAACAGTTACAGCATCAATACTAAATGCTCCTGGCACAGACGGATTAGTACGTTATATTAACAATTCAGGTGCATTAGTCATAAACTCTATTGGATTATGGTCATACAGGGCCAAAGTAACAATGTCTGTAGGTGGCGTGTTCCAAAGCAACGAAAGCACGTTTGAGGTTATAGGATGACTGATAAAGAAGCACAACTAAAGGCCAAGTTACTTAAAATGAAGTTGGCAGTAAAAGCAGATGGAGTAACTACTGCCAAAGGTAAAGTAAACAAACTAAAAAAGAAATACGTTGATCCTAACCCACAGGCAGAAACACCTGAAGAGATTATGCAAAGTGCAGAGTCAGCAGGTAGAGAGCCAACATACATCGCACAGGAGCATGGCCACAGAATATCATTCAGAGGTCATTCAGCAGGCAACTACAAAACTGCAAGCCTAAACGAACAGTCTGGAAAGTATGCAAAGTATTGGCTACTTAACGCCAAGGATACCAACGGTAACGGATGGGGTATTGCAGCACATACAGCCAAAGACAACATGAAGAAATTCATCGGAAGACCATTGGTAGTTACAGCAAGTTCCTGGCATGGAGCTAGCGAATACGGAAACGAGTACGAACATCCATACTTGCCAACTAACGATATAACAGCTATTCTAGACCACCAAGAGAAATTCAGAGTGGGAAGCATTGTAGATGTAGTTGAGGACAATCATGGAGACTGGTACGCAAATGTGGAGATGTTGCCAAAGTTTGCAAACAGCAGACTACCACCGTTCTGTTCTCCAGCAATTTACCAGTTGGATGCATCTGAAGCAGAGGGTCAGATAAGCAAGTGGGAAGCATTACACCTTGCAGCACTTACGGAAAACCCAGCATACGGTGCAAGAATTGCATTACTCAAGGGTACTTGCGTGGGCACAGGAAGCGAATGTAAGGTACAGTTCAAGTCAGCCAAACAGGAAGCAACTACTGTATGCCCTAAAAAAAAACAAAAAATTTCTAGATTAAAAACAAGAGCAGCATTTCTTCAAGGAATAACAAATAAACCATTTGGTTCAAGAAAAGGTAATGAATTAGGTATGGGATTATTAGATAGTGGAAATACTGAAATAATCAAAGGTGGAGTTAAATCAGAATATCCTGCTAGAGGATATATAAAAGATAAGGATGGTGATATTATTGGAGTTAATTCATATACTATAGTAGATAAAATAGATGAATCAAACATAAACAATAAAAGAAAAGAACAACAATTTCCTGAATTAGGAAGTGAAGATAAAATAGGCTCGCCACCAACAGAATTTACTAAACGATTATTCCAAAGAAAAGGTAAAGAAGACCCAACTGAAAAAGTAATAAGAGAAGTAAAAGACCCTGAAAAGAAAAAAGACTTGCTAAACAGACTTGATGAAAAGCCTAACGAGTATGGCCCAAAGAACTATGGTGCAACCAAGCCAAAAAACTTTGGTAAAAAAATAGGCAAGCTAAAACAAAGACTATACATCGCACAACAATCTAAATTACAAAAGACAGCATTATCAGAAACTCCATTGAATCCAAAAAACTCATTTAACATTAGATTAAAAAAAGGTGTAAAAAATACACTGTATGATCCAAAATATGTTTATTACAATATCATGGCAAACGTTGACAGTGGTTTTGTTAAAAAGAATCAACTAGGTAGTGTTCAACAATACATAAGAAAAAATGATTTATCCAAAATGAGAATAAACAATCCTGATACAGGTTCTTGGAATGAATTAGGAGAAATTGCAGATATACGAACAGGAGTCATAGATCCTGAAGATGGGGATGTATCATTCCAAAGCAAAGGTTCTCCTGGGAAATTATACTATCACGATATAAAACCTAACAAAACAGCCAAACTAAAAGCAAGACTTGCAGGTATTGATTATTCAGAATTTTATAAAAAACAAAGACGTTATGAAAAAGAAAATCCATTACCTACTGAAAGACAACCTAAAGGATTCGGAGAAAATATGGGATTAGTAGACCCACCAGCATTAGAAAAAGAAGTTCCATTTGGAATAGATAAACGTCCTATGTTCAAAAGGATGTTGGATGAAGATAAAACATCCGTACTTCCCTCTGAATTAAAGACATTATTTGATAACAAAATTGTACCAACAGAAGGACTACAAATGAAATCACCATTGACTCCAAAAAAAGATTCTAAAACTGGATTACCTCTAAGAAAATCTCCTAGACAATCGGACAGAATAAGAATAATAAAAGCAAAACTTGCATCTTTAGGTGAGCAGAACATGACCTATCAGGATTCTAAAAAAGTAAAGATACACAAGAAAAAGAATATGGAGAAACATGACAAATCCTGACCATGACTGTCCTCAATGCAGAAAAAGAAAGAAAGAACAAGAACAGTTAGAAAACGATTAAATTAACAGTAATACTCAAGTATTATTTATATTTTTTTACTTTATATACAAGTAATACTATATAAAGTCAATGACAAGTTCGACGAAATGGAATGTCACGAACGCAAAGACAATTTTTGCAAAACTAACAAAAATCGCTAACGAGCAACTAGACGTTGCAGCCGAGCCAGCAGACGACTCTATGTCAGCAGGCCCTCAAGAGGTAGTAGATGCTTTGGAAGTAATTGTTCAACAACTAGAAGAAGTACAGGAAGCAATTCCTGCTGAATCTTCTATGGAAGAAGAACAAGTAGAACCAGAGCAAATCGAAGCACCTGTTGAAGTACCTGAAGAACCAGAGGTAGTCGGTAAGCTCAAATCTCAAGTTGCAGCCCTAACTTCACAGTTAGACAGCATCAACAAAGAGAAAATCGCTAGTGAATACGCAGAATTGTTTGATGAACCAAGAGTTCAACAAGCAAAATACGATGAAGTAATTTCATCTAAAAAAGATTCTGCCTATTGGTCAGCACAAATTGAAGCAATCGGACAATTCAAACAAGAAACAGGAGTATCATCTTACAAACCAGCACAAAGCACAAGTTCATGGGTTCAACCAAGAACAAAAGTAGCCAAAGCTGTTAGTGAGATGAGGAGTTTGTAATAATGGCTTTTGGAACAACACCAGCAGGCACTATCACAAAAGAACAAACACTCTTAAGTATCAGAAGACTCCCAGTTGCAGCATCTACAAATATTGCAAAAGGTAATGTTTTAGAACAAGATGCAGGTGGAGACCTAATAGTCAGTCCAACATCTAGAACAGCAGAAGTTAATCACTATGTTGCTTTAGAAGCAGTAGACAATAGTTCAGGAGCAGACGGAGCATTACACGTACCAGTCGCAGTAGCAGGCCACTTTGTAACAGTAGTTGCAGATGGAGCTATCAGACCAGGTACAGCAGTTGTAATCTCTGGTTCAACAGCAGGTCAAGTAATTGCCTATGTTGCATCAAGTCACTCTAAAGAAGTTGTAGTTGGTATCTATTGGGGTAAAGAAGGCGGCATAGTAGCAAAAGGTGCAGGATCACCATACGTGGAATCCTTTACCGATGCAGCAGACTTCTCACCAGCAGATGCAGCAGACGGAGATGTTATTGAGGTACAGTTGGTAGATTAATATGACTAAAATATTTAATACCAAAAAAGCAGATTATAATGGGATGCAACTATGGTTGAATCCTGTTGATAAAACTGTCTATGCCACTGAAGGAGCACCAACACATTCATTTGCAGAAGCAGGTGGATATGCTATCTATGACTTCAACAAACACTTCACAAACCAAAAACTTGCCAAAGATGACTTTGGTAATGGTGCATACTCACATGATGCATTTGTAGACTCTGAATTTAAGAGTCTTGCAGAAGATTATGTAAGCGATGTAAAAGCAGGTGGAAGACAAAGACAAGCAGCCCTCAGAAGTAACACAAATGCAGCAGTAGATATTGTCAATGTATGGGAAACCGTATTAGGTAAGCAAGACAGAACTTATGCAGGTAAAAACCTCGCAAAAGAAATTGCTGTACCAAATCTCTTGATCAGCATTGACACAGCAACCAAATTCTCTGGAATGACACAACTCGATGAAGGCCAATTAGGTCAACTCAAAGAATTGACATACACCAGAAGTAATTTCGAAGCAAACAAGTATGGTCTTAAATTCGTGATTCACGAAGAAGCAAGACTAAAGAACGTACATAACGTTCTTCAAGACTCAATCCAAGTTGCAAGCAACAAGGTAGAGCAAAGACAAAGCTTTGACGTTATCAGTTTGGCCGATGCAAGTCTAACTGCAAAAGCAGCAGCAGGAGCATGGGATACTTTCGTAGCAGCAACCGATCGTTCAACTGCAAACCCACTATTAGACCTCGGAGTAGCACAACTACTTATCGAAGGATCTGGAGTCGGTGGCAGAATGAGTCGTGTCGGAATGCACCCAATCGACTTTGCAAAATACATGGGTAACACCTTCATAAGAGGAGTTGCATCAACTAAACCTTCCGAGGTTTCATTTGAACCAGGTACTAGAGAATTACCAGGCTTCCCAGGAGCAGGATTAGTTCTTGACAATGCAATTAGACAAGGTGACGTTTATTGTGTAGATACTGAGAAAGAACCAACAATAGCAAACTTCCAAGGCCCACAAAGAATAGGTTCAGCACATGACGAAGAGACAGGAGACGATAAATACTTTATCATCGACTATCACCTCGCAGCAATCATTCAAAGTGAGACTGGAAGACAGCTAACAGGTTGTTCAACACCAACAAACTGGACTTAGGATAGTCCATAACTCAAATCAAAAATCCTTTTTTTCTTTATTTTAAACAATAGACTTATATCTTACCACATTTATGATTAGGTTACAATGAGAAATCAACTATTAGCATTGATGTCCTTGTTACTTATAGGAACATTCAGTGTGACATACGCAGAAACCTCAACAGTAGAAGTTCCGTTTGATTCACATGGCCAGTCATGCTGGTATGATGAGTTAAGCGTTGAATACCATTGTACTTGGCAAGGAGTAGTAGAGAAATTTACTATTGAAGACTTGCAAGAGTTCAAAGACATTTTAGATGAAACAATCTACAATGAAGAACTCAAAAGACTTCAAGAAGAAGCACTAGCTGAAATTGCAGCAGAAAAAGCAAAACTTACACCTAACGAGTTAGTAATCCTAGAGATAGAAAACAAACTCAACAGAGGTATTGCAACTGCAACAGATAGTGTATACATGAATCTACTCAAAGAACTCAACACTTGTAAACAAGGTATGGATCGTCAAACAGCACCATTCCAAGAAGCAAGAGAGTTTGAAATCTCAGAGTTTACCATGTGGAAAGTCAACAATGTAAAGTATGACGGACATCTTGGTGAAATAGTCCTTGCAATAGAGGAATGTCGTGGACAACAGAAACTACTCAAAGTAGTTGGCGAAGGATATTCCAATATGCCAACAGGAGATGATGATGTTCAATTCAGCCTACTTGTAGAGTATGAAGGTATTCAAGCCTTAAACTTTGATGACCATACTGCAACACACAGGAATATTGACAGATCACTAATTTGTGATAACAATCAATTCCCTGATACACACAAAGCACAATTTGGCTGTGAAGTATTGTATGATGGAAAGACAGCAGAGCAAATCAAACGTGAAAACGAAGCAAGATTTGGAACAGATGGCAAGATACCATATACAAGTGAATTGTTAGCAAAGTATCACGAATACTTGAACAACAACTTTAGATATGCAACTGTTGAAGACAAAGCATTTGAAGAAGCATTAGCACAGCCAATCGCACAAGAAATGATTGAGGAAAACGCTTTTGTTCAAAATGCTATGAGAAACGAATAGGGATAACCCCCCTCTTTTTATTTTTATTTATATACAAGTAATACCATAATAATACTAATGGCTAAGAAAAAGTTAGCATCAAACGACTATTGGGCTCAACACATAATTCGTGCTCAACAAGGTGGCAAAGACTATATCTTTGCACTTGTCAGAAGAAAATACTCTGATGATGATATAGAACCTGTAGGCCCAGGGGAATACTTGGGATTGGATCAAAAGAAAAGTTATCCTAAGATTACAGACAATGACCCTGACAGTGAAACATTTGGTAAAAGAATAGACAATCCAAATGCAGAACCTACTGGAGTCAAAATCATCTATAAAGACGAGTTTACACCAGAAAACATTAAAAAATACAAAACAATGGTAGGCATTAATGATTTTGGTGAAACAGCATATCTTTATAAATTCAAACAGATTACAATACAAGCTGATAAAGTCAATGAGTTTTGGTCTACCACACAGGATGATGCATACAACAAATACATATTAAAAGAACAGGTGATAACTATTGAAGAGAATAAGTCTGACACTAGACGAAGAGTCTCTAAAAAAACTGGATAAATGGGTTAAAGACTTTGAACTAGATTTCCGAGGAAATCGTTCAGGGTATATAAACTCATTAATTCAGAAACATACACCAGAAACGCCTGAATAAGGCTAAAACCTTTTTATTTCTTATCAACAGTTAATAAGTATGGCAGTAGCTACAGCAGCATCTATTCAGGCTCATTTAATAGGTGCTACATATCCTGAAGGCACATTAGATGCAAACAATATTTTCGATTATGCTCAATATACCACCAGAAGACGATACCCATCTTGTGAGGTTATAACCACTCAGCCTGAAAGTACGGTAGAGACCAAAAGGTCTACAGATACGACTGTTGGGTTTGAGATTAACTATTACGATAAAAATTTGGGCCTTAGAACAGATGACGTAAGCACGCAAAGAGAGGTAGAGAATGTCATCAGGGCTAGAATGGAAACAATGGTGTTACAAGACTATAAGGTCGTATTTGAGTCAAAGTCATGGAGCAGACAGTCAGTACAGAGAGACGGTGGACATCCAGCATACTTAATATCAACATTAAAGATTACAGTAAAACAGGTAAACATAACAGAAATGCCAGTAGACGGTGTTTTGAAATTCATCAAGGTAGGAAGTACAGTAGACAATGCTCCTAGTGCAGATTATACATATACTAATGTATTTGACGTTGACTTGCAATCTGGATATAGGGATATTGAGGAAGGATATACAGGAAGCAATATACCAAGACATTTTGCAGGCCACATACAAGGCAGATTTATCTGTAATATCATGGTCAAGAACGCAGACCTGGGTTCAACAGGAGACAAGCTAAACAAGATGCCATTACTGCTTACAACAGGCGAGAAACCTCAAATTAAGTTCATATATACCAATAAAACAGCAGACGAGGTAGCAATTACAAACACATTCACAGCAGAGCCAGAATCAGTACAAATGCTATATAAAACGACTGATGCTGTGGTATTCAGGCTTATCGCTAAGTTAATATCTG
>Ga0315316_10001473_pt1 | contig 16528 bp, 12 predicted proteins | sample M160m3416metaG_FD_203702 | JGI IMG/M metagenome (GOLD analysis project Ga0315316, IMG submission 203702) | Ammonia-oxidizing marine archaeal communities from Monterey Bay, California, United States - M1 60m 3416 | ecosystem: Environmental > Aquatic > Marine > Intertidal zone | place: USA... | reverse complement strand
TCACCTTGTGTACCAGTTCTACCATTAGAATCTAATCTAATAGTGTTACTGTTACCAGCTGATTCTATAATATAAAATGTACCATTAGTACCTAATGTTCCAATATCAGCTGCTGCAATTGTAATAGTTCTACCATAAACATTACTTTTACCAAAGTTATCAAATACACTAGCTGTGTATGGATATGAACCTGCAGTAAGATTATTAGCTGCTTTTATTTCAAATGAAGATGAATTAGAATTATTAAATTGAATATTGAATGCAGATGCACTCACACCAGATAGACTAGCACTATAAGGAGTATCAGTTTCGACATCTGTTATACTTGCCGATACTAATGTAACTCCTGATATACCTAAATTGGTATTTAGTTTACTAGATTGATCTGTAAAAGATGCAGTAGGCAGAGAATTCAACGCTACACTTACATTAATACTACTAGAACCAACATTACTAAATTGATCCTGGTAGGTAATCGTTGATGAAATAGTATCACCTGAACTAGTAGAAGATCCACTAAGGTTAGAATTTAAAGTAAGTCCTCCTGAACTATCAATTGATATTGCAGAGTTTGATGAGGTAAATGACTGTACTGCTGCACTATTGTATTGAGGACTGTAACTTATATCTAAATCTCCTTGTGTACCTGTTCTACCGTCAGTGTTGATAACTACATTAGCTCCACTTACTGCAGATTCGATAATAAAGAAACTACCGTTATTAGAAGCAGAACCTATTGGAGCTGCTGCTATAGTCATTGCATGATTAGATGTTCTAGTTGCAAATGATTGATCGTCATCTATTGATGCGGTAATTCCATAAACAGAAGCACTTAAAATATTTTTAGCTTGTACTAAAAAAGTACCTCCTGCTTGTATTGTGTTTAGTTGACCAGATGGATCGGTAAAAGCAAAAGAAGTCATATCGACATTATCTCCTTCTGAGTCACTAAATGATATTGTATTAATAGTTGAACCACTTCTTGCACCATTAGTATTTAAATTAGCTGCTGTGTTGGTGAAAGTTATTGTTGGTGCAACGTTATCAGTAACATTAACTATAAAAGTAGTTTGAGATGGAGTACCAAATCCATTACTTGCTGTTACACTTCCGTTTATTTGAGTTCCTCCATCATATACTGAACCTGAAATGTTACTTCCTAAAGAAACGTAACCAGAAGAGTTTATACTAAAGATTGCAGATGATGAAATAGACCAAGTAACTGCTTGGTCGGCAGTAAATTGAGCATTGGTACCTGAATAACCATCTGAATTAGTTTTAACACCATCTCCAGAAGTTGCAGACTCTATTACATATAAGTTACTAGGACTTGTAATAGTTGGAGCTGCGTCATCAGCTACTGGTATAGTAACCGTTGCATTACTATAACTGTTATAAGGATCAGAAACTGAAGCACTATACACATAAGCATTTATTAAATCAGAGTTAAGATAAGCTCCTACTTTTAAAGTTACGTTTCCATTTGATGCCATTTGAAAAGCATCTTCCGTTGGGTCAGTTTTACCAGAACCTCCATATGAACCAGTAGATACATTACTACCATCTAATTTTAATCCAGCTAAAGTAAACGAAACAAAAGTTAATGTATTACTTTCTGCATCGGATGCAGTAGCTGTTCCTGCTGAAGTACCTGAAGCTACACTTTCTGATACTCCTGTAATAGTCTGGTTATTAAATGTTGGAGCTGCATTATCTACTACACTTATAGTTACAGGTAAAGTAGTAAACGAATTACCATCTACACCAGCTATAAAGTGTTCATCTGAGGCAGTTAATGATAAACTATAAGAAGAGGTTGTTTCGTAATCTAACGAACCAGTATTTTGTAGTAATCTAACGTATGAACCTGTTCTTGTAAATATAAAGTGGTCATTAGCGTCAGATTGTGAAGTAATAGTAATAGCATCACTATCAGCATCAGTAAAGTATATTTTAGTTACTTCTTCTGCTACTGCACTTTCATTTCTTGAAGAACTAAATGTTGTTATAACGTTTCCAGCTGCAGAAGTTTCTCTAAACTGTGGTGCACTGTTTAAACTAACTGTTAAATAAATTGTTTTTGTAGTTGGAGTACCAAAACTATCAACTGCTCTTAAAATTATTGGGTGAGCATTTTCTCCATCACCTCTATCAGCAGTATTCATTGACCCAGTAGCTAATACATTAAGAGTCATTTCACCACTACCAGATACTCTTACAAAATCGTCAGTATAAGCAGAAGAAGTGCCAAAAGTAAGTGTTTGACCCTCTGGATCTGATCCTGCTACTGTAACTATAGCTGATCCTGATGTAGTAAACTCAGTTACCGTTTGATTACCTGTGCTAATAGTAGGAGCTGAGTTAGGATAAAAGACTGCATTTAAAAAATCTTGAACACTACCAGAAGTACCTGGATTAAAAGATGCTGTAAACAATGATGGTAACTTATCTTGAGATATAATTCTATTTCCATCGTAAGTAACATCACCTCCTGAACCAGTTGCTACAGTTACTGCAAAAGTACTATCATCTCCTTTGGTAAATGTTATAGTATTGCTAGAAACTGAAGCAGTTGTTAATAAACTACCTGTACTAGTAGACGATCCTCCGAATCCACTTCTAACTGCAGAAGATGATATAAAGGTATCACTAATAAATGATGCAGTACTAGCAAAAGATGATGATATAGATGAGGTAATGAAACCTAAATCATCTAACTGAGCTGATCCTGATATAGTACCTGCTGGAACAGTTGTTTGTGTACCAAATCCTGCTGCTGCAGCTGATGCTGATATAAAAGTATCAGATATAAACGATGCTGTTTGAGCTGTAGTAGCTATAGAAGCACTATCTACTCTACCATCTACATTAGAAGCTGAAACATATGAAGCAGAAGTTGAAGCTGTTATGAAACCTAAGTCTTCTATCTGTTGCGAACCTGATATAGTACCAGAAGTTACGTTTTCATTACTGAATCCTAATGCTGCAGCTGATTGAGAGGTAAGAAAACCAGATGCAGATATTTGAGCTGATTCAGAAAAGTATTGAGAAGACGTATTTACATACGAACCTGTAACAGATGTTAACGAAGAAACTTGAGAGGTTAATGTTTCTATTGAAGATGTTAATGAAGCTGTTGTTATTTTGATTGCATCTACTTCAGATTGTATAGATGCTGTAAAAGTTTGTAAAGAGCCAGTTGCTCTATTAAGAGGTCCTAATGATGCCGAATTACTTGGAGCGCCTGATTCTAAATTTGATAGACGAGCAAGTACAGAGGTGCCATCGACAGTTAAATCCGAACCGGATATATGTAGTGCACCAGTTATACTTAACGATGCTGTATGTGGCACAATCCTAGCCTGAACCTGACTACCGGATGCAAATACTAACGATCCGGATAATTCACTTGAAAAAGTAGTCATTTACCTCTCTTACTTTTTTATTCCTATTAAGACAACCTTTTCTACTAATAAATAGCAGTTCACGTAGCTTTATTTTCTGTTTCGCTCGTAATTTTTATAGAAGACTTACTATACATTTTCTTAGGATTAAAATTAATAGCATTAATTGTGTCAGTAATTATGTAACCTAATAATTTAATACTAAATTCAGTTTTAACTATTCTATCATTACCTTGTACTAGTTCAGTAGCCGTGGTGTAGTTATCTATCATAGCTCTAAATTTGTATTTATTAACATCTCCCCAATATGAATCTGATGCAAAATTTATACCCTCTATTATTTTATTGTTTTGTTCCATATAGTCTGTAAATATAACACTACTATATGTGATATTAACGTAGTCTGGTATGGCAACAGCATACATTTCAGTGTCTTTTATTCTATTATTTAAGATACTAAACCTATCATATGCATTTTTACGTGAATACTTCTTTGTAAATATACCGAAGTTTTGTGGATTGTTACCATCTAACTTATTACCTAAGTTTCTATTCTTTTCTATATTATCTCTTCTGAATGTAATTAGAGGAGCTTGCATTTTACCATTTTTATCACGGTAATATCCATCTTTCTGCATAGCTGCCCATCTTTCTGGTGAAGCATACACTAAAGGTACGTTAATTAGATTACCATTTTGAGTAATTTGTGGTTTAAGTACTTGATTAAAGTAATAAAAAATAGCTTCATCAATGTCTTTAACGCCTACAGTTATAGTTTGTACAGTATCGTTGTCTCTAGATACTTGTAATCCCCTATCTTGAAGGTTATTTTGTACTTCGTACTGTGGTATTGGTTTATTTCCTGCCATATTATCTATATACTACTTCACTTATACCTACTCTATCGGCTCTAGTTAAGTGACAATCAACAATTATTGATGCAGACGATCCAAAGTTGTTAGCATATGATGCTAAATTGTATCCACTGTCTCTTCCTAAGAATAATTGATTTTCTCTTACTGTATCTACCTCGTAAAAGTCATTATGCCATTCTAATATGTCTCCTACCTCTGCTACTACGTTAGCTTCAAGGAGATCCTTTCTAATAAACGCAAATGACGCTTCTCTACCTAAGTCTGGACCAAATTCTTGTATATCTATGACTTGATCACCTCTAGTTATTAAACAATTTAGTTTTACAGCATTAAAATACGACTTCTGCATTGCTTCTCCGTATAAATTAACGTCTGTATCTTCTAAACTTATCTTATGGTATAGGATCTCTTGCTCAACTACATCTCTGATGAGTTCACGACTAAGTTTAGTCATTAAATTAAAGTCTCTACTTGATCCGAATAACATTATTTCTCTTCTATTGTTTGTTCCCCAACCTCTATGTTGACTATGTTACTATATTTAGTGGTTGCGTTATCTTTAAATGATTTAAAAGCCTCTATAGGCTCTTTTTGACTGATTAACTTAACTTTATATGTTGCTAAGCTTGATTCACTATCTTCTGAAGCTATAGTGATAGTTGTTACACCAGGTAAAGCACGTAAGGCATCATCATACCCTTTAGCTCCTTCTTCGCCATAGGTTACTTTAACCATAGCTTCGTAGGTTCTGTACTCTATCTCTAATATTAGTGGAATTAACTTCATTAACCTACATATATAGTCATTGGAACTGATTTTAACGTGTTTTGAACGTCTTCTGCTTCTTTTGCTTGTGCTTCTAATTGAGCACCCCTTGAAGTAGCATCTAACATCTCTCTTAAACTTGTAATAAGGTCGGTTTTTTCAGTTCTTGCATCTGCGAGTAGGTCTGCTTGGTTTAAAGTTGCTTCAGAACCTGGAATAGGTACAGTTCCGTACTTACCTCTCACGTATGCTAACATTTCTTTAGCTAGTGCTAACGTGTATCTAAATATCCACTGTCTTCCTACACTGTTTATGTGTGAGTAAGTTGGATTATCATAAGGTACTTCAGCTATATTAGTTATTTTATTAACACTTGTATCGAAATTAGCTTTATTTTTATCTTCTTCTTTATAATATTCAAAGTAAAGACTACCAGTTGCTGTTGGTACTGGGAATATTCTTAATTGATTATTAACTATTTCGAAAGAATATGATGATTTACGTATTTGATCGTTAAATTCTATACCTTGTAGTAATGCTACATCGTAAGATATAGGCATCATCATAAAATTAATACCTGGACTAAATGAACCGAAGTCAAATGCTGACATTAATGACTGTATACCTGTTCCTGTACCAGCATATGGGTCAAAGTAACGTTGTATAGCAGGTGGAGCTTCGTAAAATACTTTTCTTATCTCTATTCCTCCTGTAATACTATTATCTGTTGCCCAAGTATCTAAGTTATATAGTTGTTGAGAAGCACTTAATGCTAAAGATCCAGTATATTTTGTTACGTTACCTCCAACACCGGCTTCAGTACCGTAGTGTTTAGATATTTTTACTATTCTTGTTAGTGATGGGTCTAATAGTTTATTATTTAAACTACTACCTGTAGTTGATCCTTCTAAATTAAGGTAATTTTCTTTTATTTTATATTGAAATACTTCATTACCATAAGTAGTTATTGCTTCTTCAAAGCAAGTATAAAAAGATCCGCTATCCAACTCAACATCCATCAAAGGAAATCCTAATCTGCTAGCAGCAAACTTAGCAACTTTATCTGCATCAGTTTGAAACTCTGAATCAGTGTCGTAAAATCCAAAAGGTGTTGAACCGGTAGTAAACGTAGAACTACCTCCCCAAATTGCGATATCAGCCATTTAAACTAGTTTACATATAAATAGTAACAAAAAAAGAGGCCCGAAGGCCTCTCTTAATATATAAATTCTAAAAGAAATATTAGATAGTATCTAAATCAATAATATCAATTTTTCCGTAGAATTCAGGTCTGATCATCTTCTTAGCATATCTAGTCATTAAACCTTTTCTAGGAGTGAAGGTTTCTGGATCGTATACTAAAGGAGTCATCATTAATGGTACGTAAGGAGCATAAACTGCACCAGCTTCTAGGAATTGAGATCCTCTATATCCCATAAGAACGATGTTCTCAGTCATATAAGGGTTCTTGTAAACCTGGAATCTGTTGTTTAATGCACCAACTTTTTGTACGCCCATTGCAAATTGGTCTTGATCACCATTTGTAGCAGCTGCATATCCAGGAATAGATTCTAGGATTGTAGCAACAGTTGGAGATACTACTAAGAAATTAGCACCACCTCTTAACGTTTTCTGGTGAATTTTATTAGATACTTTTTGAATCTTAGTACCTAAAGTTTGGAACCACTGCCCTTGAGTGTTGTAGAAGTCAGATGTTGAAGTAGTCCAAGAAGCTCCTTGATAGATCTTATTGTTCTCAGCTGACCATCTTTCAGTTGTATTAGCATCAACGATCAACATATCTAAAATCTCTAGATCGATTTCCATTGAGATATACTCACTTAATAGTGAAGTTAACTCAGCTTCTGCGTCTACAGAGTGATATGCGTTAAGATCTTGAGCAAATTCTGGAGTCCATTGTGCTTTTAACTTTCTAGTCTTAGCAACGATAGCCTCAGATGCAAGAGTTACGTCTATTTCTGGAATAACGATTGAAGTATCCACTGCTCTTCCTGATCCAGCTTCAAAGTCTCCTCTGTCGTTGTCAGTTGGCTGTTGGTGGAATACTACTGTATAGTCATCACTATCGTTAACATTGTAAGAACCAGTGTTAACTAAGAATGATACAGCGTTACCAGATACAGATGTTAATTCTGGGTTAGTTGTGATATCTACAGAAGCAGATATTAATCTAAATGCTCTAACTCCTTTTGCGTCAATTTTGTCATTGTTAACAAAAGTTGTAGTTACTTTTTTGTGTGCTACTTGCTTCACTGGGTCATACCCAACGTCAGCTAGTGCTGTTGAACCAGTACCTACTGATGTAAAAGCTTTAGATGATGAATTGATTGAGTAACCAAACTGTCCAGCTCCATAAAGACCTCCAGATGGGTCAGCATCTTTAGTCATTTTTGTAGAAGCTTCAGTTACGTTACCGTACATGTTATCTCCGTCAGTTCTTCCATTTCTAGTATCTCCATATTTGAAATCTAGATAGAATACAAGACCTGAAGGTAGATTCATTGGCTGAACAGAAACAAAGTCCTGTGCAGAGATTTGAGCGAATACCTTTCTTACTAATGGTAATGCAACACCTGCCCACTGCTCACCTTGACCAGCGGTAAAAGTACCACCAGTACCTGTAGTGTTAGCCTCAGCTACGATTTGCTTAGCTTGATTTTCAAGTACCATCGCCATGTTACCAGCGTGCTTACCTTCTAATCCTTCTAGCAATCCTGATGCAGCCCACTTTTCAGCTAACTTAGCAGAATCTTCTTGCATGTTTTTGTAAGATTGGTTAGATCCCTCTAACAAATTTTTAATTTCCATGATTAAGTCTATATTTAAAATTATTTAATTATACCAGCTAATTTTTGCATTCTTCGAACAGCATCAGATACTTCAGCGATTACTTCTGGTTTACTAGCTGTCGTTCCAGTTGCTTTTGATGCTGATCCTTTGTGTTCTTTAATTGTAGTCTCTTTTTTAGTACCTACATTATCAACTACAGTTTCGAAGACTAATTTGACTTCTTTAACTGTTTCTGCCTTATCGAAAGCAGCAATAACGTTTACTTTTTGAGACTCAGTAAGGTTGTTAGCCTTAAAGATTTTATTTACGTAGAGTAATTTAGCGTTAAGAATATTCACTTCGTTTAACTCTTTCTTAAGAGTTTCGATAGTTGCTAATGCCTCTTTAAGATCAGCTACTCTATTAATATTGTAGTCTTTTCCGTCTGATTCTGCATTAACTTGAACTGATGTGTCTTCTTCTACTTTATCAGTAGCTTCGTCCATATCGTCTTCTTTTTTGCCTTCTTCCATTTCTTTCTCATCTTCATGTTTACCTTCTTCTACTTCTGTTTCAGAAATAGCTTCAAGTTCTCCGATAAGTTCGTCTAGGTCGATTTCCTCTTCGCCTTCGCCAGCTTCAGGTTCCATTGCAGGCTCTTCCATACCAGCTTCGTCTCCCATTCCTTCAATATCACCAGCATCCATATCGTCAGCAGCAGCGTCTCCGCCTACTTCTTGAGCAATAATATCTCTGATCATATCTTTAAATTGGTCAACTGAAAGGTCTTTTAGATCCTCGTCACCTTCTGGCTCTTCACTAGCTTCTTCGCCAGCGTCATCGATTTCTGCTTCAGCTTCGTCCTCAGATTCTTCTGAGTCATCCTCTGCTTCGTCTTCTTCAGCTTCACCTACTGGTTCTACTTCTGTTAGGTCTTCCTCGATTGCTTCTTCTTTAGCTTCTTCCATTGAATCTTCTTCCTTTTTAGGAGCTTCTTCAATAGCTTCATCTTTAGAATCTTCTTTAGCAGGAGCTTCGTTAACTTCTTCTTCAGTTTCGTTTACTACTTCTTCTTCAACAGTGGAATCTTCCATCTCTTGAAGTTTAGCAGCTAACATATCTTTCAGATGAGGAGTTAAAGTCTCTTCTAAAGCTTCTTTAGCGTTAGCAATAGCGGCTTCTCTTACAGATTTAGCTTCAGCAATAGCTTGCTTGAATAAATCTTTATTTGCCATTTTAATAAAATTGTTGTGTGATTCGAACGATTATTGTAAATCGTTATGTGAAGTTAATTTTTCGTTTGATACAGTAGTAACTGCATATTCGTATATAAATATATACTAATTACGAAAACTAGGAGATAGACTTTAAGATTTCTTTTCCTACAACAGCAATGTCTCTTCCTTTAAGTGCTGATTTGGTCATACCTAATGCAGCAGAACTTACATCTGCTCCTCGTATTGCATCTAAAGCTCCTATACCTGCCTGAACTCCTAATGATGCTAATACTGCAATAAATAATCCTTTAGCAATTTGTTGCCTTTTTGCTTCATCTTTAACGAAAGGTTTTATAACTGTAGCAATTACATTAACCATTGCTTTTTCGTTATTATGAGCCCAATTATGAATAGCATCAGCTTTATCAGCTGCTTTATTTAAGTTAAGTTTTCTTAATACTTTAGCAGAATATTTACCTAACATGTCTATAACCGTATTAGATAATAGTAAATAACTTAATATAGAAACTGGATCAACAAACTCATTTAACTCTCCATCTTTTAATTCTTTATCAAGAACTGATTTTATTTGAAGAGCTAGTTGTTTTTCGTCACTTTCTAATATTATGCTAGATAATTGCATTATGCTCTTAATATATCGTTTATAATAGAATCTAAATTTGAGTATTTAGATACTTGAGCTTTACCCTCTTGAAGTGAAATAGGGTTCATAAATGCACCATGAGTAGAAGGATTAGATACAAAGTCCCAGCATACTAATTCAAAATCTGGTTGCACCTCTAATTGACCTTCGTTGGTTTGTTGAACTGATCCAGTACCTCTAGATGAAATACCAATAGTGTGACCGGCTTTTATAATTTCTTTAACAATATTACCAGCAGGCGTATTTAGTAGTTCTACTTTACCCATTAAGTCATCTCCCTTCCAATATAGCTCTTTTACTATATGAGATGCATTCTTTAACGATACTACAGGAGATTCTGGATGATCTAATTCACCAAAAGCATTTCCTCTTTTAACAAATTCATCAACATATTTTTTAGCCTCTCTTACTAATATATCTTTAGAGTAAACTCTACCGTTTTGATTTTCAGCTTTAGCTCTTTGCATAACCCCTTCAACCTCAAATACTCCAGGTCTAGTTTTCGACTCTCTTATAGTCGGCTTAAATGGTGTAACATCTACTAATAATTGTGCCATATTAATTTTTTTCGTTTACTGGTGTAAATACTGTTTCTTTTGGAGCCTCCATTTGAGTATAAGGCTTTTCAACTTCTGTTTCAGATATACGTTTTACTTTAGGCATATCTAATCCTCCATGAAATTGCTGTTTTGTAATAGGTCTTAAGTCTCTTTTGAAAGCATTTTCTATAGATGGTGCAATAAATGCTCCTACTTTTAATCCTTCTTCGTTTCTAACTTCACCTAAATCAGTATAAATCTTTTGAATCTTACCTCTTGTCTTATCGTAGAAAGATTCTATTTCTGTAACGATGTTTTGTAATGCAATAATAGCTGGTTTAAGTCCTTCGAAGTCTCCATAATCTTCAGCTATTTTAGCTAAATCATTAGTAGCAGCTTCGTTTATAGTGTTATCAGATAAAGTTCTAGTAATGATATTTTTTACAGCTTCTTTTAACTGCTTATCTTTACCCATCGCTTTCTTAATAGCTTTATCTTTAGCAGCCATATAATCATCTCCATCGATGTCTCCATCTTTGTCATGATCTTTACCTTTCTTTTCTGCTACTTCAGATTCATCTACATAATCTGTATTAACTGATAAAAAGTTATTATACTCATCTTCTACGTCATCCATACTCATTCCTTGAATATCATCTTTATGAGTCTTAATAAAGTCTTTTATAGAATCGTTTTTAGCTCCTTTAGATTTTAAGAAAGCAACTATACCTCCTAAAGTTTCTTTAAGAGTAGGCTCTACTACTGCTTCTTCTGCAGGAATAATATCTTCTTCTACTTCTGGTTCAACTCCCATTTTACCAGTAATTTGATCTATCATTGAACGTATACCTGTGTTCTTGATAGTAAGCCATTGATTACTTTCATCATGCCAGATATACCCATAATCAGCTCCCATACCGTCGATTTCCTCAGCAACTTCTCTTGCCATTTCTTCACCATCTTCAGGTAATTTTATCTTAGTTGGAGGATCACTATGAGTAGCTGATATATCTCCTGTATCAGGGTCCATTCCAGTTATATAGCCTTTCATTGCAATTTCTTTAGCTTTTTCATCATCGTTATAATGAGTCATAAGCCCTTTACCTAAGTTAGAAGGATAACCGTCGTAATGGTTATAAGTGGTAGTTAATCTATCTCCACTTACATATCCTATTAATGCTCTAGTACCTTCTTTTATTACTTCTTCATTAAGGTTAGCTTTTTTCATATCATTAAAAGTATCCTTTTGGTTATTTTTCTTAACCTCTTGATACTTGTCATGCTTATCTACCTTAGAAGATTCACCTGATAAAAGATTATAATAATGTAAAGGATCTTTAGCAACGTTATCTGTAGCTTTCTTTTTTGCTTTTTCTAAATCTTCAGATGTTACTTTACCTGATGGATCTATACCCATTGAAGTAAGTTCATATCTAATACCTCTTCTGACGGAATCATCTGAAATGTTGATAGTAACGTATTCTTTTTCCTCAAAAAGTAATCCTTTATTTTTTAAGATTTGTACTGTGTCAGCAAATCCGTTAAATTGTGTAATGTGTTGAGGATGTGCTAATCTCATTTGTCTAACAAACTCGGTCTCTGATATCTGACCTGATTTTATAGCTCTATATTTTTCTGTTACTGTTTTCATAAGTAGTCAACCAGTTTAGTATTTGATGGTCGTTTAGGACGACTAACCTGTTTATATCCAATTTTTTTCAATGTCTTTTTAGCTCTTGTAGCTTTACCTAAAAAATTAGGTGTTGCATACTGTGCTCCTTGTCCAGGTGTAAATGATGCTCCTCCTACATTAGTAGTGTTAGCTTCTTCTAACTCCTGCATTACTTCCCTAACCAACTGAACGAGTTCAGATTTTTTCATATTAAAGAGTTTTTAATTCCTTAACTAGGTCGTAATATTGCATTAAATTAATAAGGTGATTGTCAGTTATTTTCTCTTTTTTGGAAAGAGGTTTTATTGATTTAGACACCTCATCTAACTTAATTTTAACTACTTCATCTTTAACTTTTGCAGATAACTCAGATACTCTTTCTGATATATTTTTCAGTTCCCCATTAACTAAGGTGTGTAAACGTGTTTGGGAATTTACTGAAGTTATAAATTCTTTAAGTATATTCTTTTGTTCTGGTAAAAGATCTTTATATTTGTTGTTGAATTTTTCTAATAATATTTTAAACGTTAAAAGTTTTAAATCTTTATCGTATTTAGAATATTCTTCAACCAACGTATCTTTTACTTCTTCTGCATCTTGCTTTTCAGTAGTAAGGTGCTCTAATAAAGTAGATTTAAAGTTTACTAATAAACTAGGGTCTACTAATTCGTTATTATTTTGAGCTTCTAATAAACAGTATAGTGAAGCTAATGCTTTATAGTCTGTTACTTGAATAGAGAAAAAATCTTCTATATTATAGTTTTCCTTGATATCTGCTATAAGTCCGTATTTTTGCTCTTTAAGAGTTTTTCTATTAAGCTTTCTTGATATTTCCGTAATGGTAGACAATATAGTTTCAGCTTTATGCTGACCTATACCTTTGTTTTTAAGTATAAATTCATATAATTTAAACTCTCTAACAAGTGTAGACCTACCAGTAAAGTGCTTTTTAAGTATACTAACAGCAGCAGAATCCTTTCTATCAAGTGTGTCTGCAGCTATTTGCTTAACAAGTAACTCAAAAATTAAACCGGTATTACGGAATTTTGAATGTTTTATCTTCATTATACACGTTTACATTTATAAATATACATCAATTACCTAAATCCTTAATGTTGTCTTCATTTAGCAACTCTGATGTATCTTCTTCTTTTTTAGTAAAAACGATATTTTTAAGCATGTTTTTATTTTGAAGATATATTGTGTTAGTAGATTGGTTCTCCATTACGTTTTCATTGTCTGAAGGGTAACCACCTTTCATACCGTGTTGCCCTAGAGGATCTCTACCTCCTAGAGGATTATCTTGTGTACCATAGACTGAAGCTTTTTCTCTTGGTCTGCCACCTTCTGGTCCTGGCTGACCCCATTCTTGCTCTTTAGTATCTTCTACTTCAGAATAACCAGGAGGTAATGCTCCAGGTTCTCCACCTTTTGGTGTAGCAACAGATCTTCTACCGTACATAGATGCTAGATCATGAGGTGTACCATAAGTAACACCAGATTTAGCAGGATCGTTACCTTCTGCTTCAATTTGAGCATTTCTAAACATTCTTTTCGTATCCTCTCTAACTAAATCTCTCATTTCCATATACTGATCTTCTGACATATGGAATATATTTTCGTAGATATAATCCGTAGAGAACATTTTAGTATCGGTCATTTGAGCAGCTAGATCTACCTTTTCTTTTAGTAATGCTACTTTCTCTTGTTCGAATATTACAGAAGGAGTAGATAATCTAATTTCAAAATTAGTTAAACTTTCTCCTGTAAAACCTTGAGTGTATAAATGTATTAATGCTATTTTTGTAAGTTCAGATTCTAATATTCTTTGAACTCTTTCTACTGTTCTTGCAAATCTTATATCTTCTGCAGCTAAAGTAGCTTTACCTTGTAGGTCTCCTTCATAACCAAAATAAGCTTTTGGTATCTTTAAAGCAGCAAATAATTTAGACTGTAAGTATTGAACGTCAGTAGTACCGTCATAATCTAAACCTTTAGTAGTTTCTATTCTTGTAGAAGTATCTCCTCCTCTTACTGGAAGGTAATAATCTTCCATCATATTTTGAATATTAAACTTAAGGTTATAATTTCCATCTTGACCAATATAAGGTGTCTTTTTCATAGCACTTATAGTCTTCTGCATGAATTGATCAACTTCATTTGGTGGAATAGAACCAACATTAATGTAGAACATTCTCTTTTCAGGTGCTCTCATTATACGATGAATTAACATCGCATCTTCCATTAAGTTAGTCTGTTTAAATATCTTTCTAGCTGGTTCTAAATAAGATCTACCATAAGGTAAATAAGTAACATCTGATAATAATCTAAAGTGAGCAACTTCATAGTTATCAAAAGTTATATTTTGCTTATTAGGTTTTTTAGTAACCATAGGATCAGACGCTGCTGCAATACCGTCTATCTCTAATTCGAATCTTACTTCGTTAGGATTTTCAGGATCATATCCTTCATGTCTGATAATGTTATAAACCGTATAAGGTAACACGTTATATACTCCGAACTTCTCTGCTATCTCTAGCTTTAGGAAAAAGTCTCCGTATTTTAGCATATTACGTGTCCATGACCATAAATTAAACTCAACGTTTAATACGTCATAGAATAGATTGTATAATACTCTTTGAATATTTTCATCTGATGATTTAACTGATAATACCTCTCCTTGATCATTTTTGATAGTAGCTTCATCTGAAACTATATCTAAAGCAGAAGCTATAATAGGATCAGAATCCATTGCTTCGTAATCAGAGTATAGTTGAACTCTAAGGGTTTGGTAATTTAAATTAGGGTTGTATACGTTTCTATTATTGTATACATATAGTCTGTTAAATCTATCGATAAGGGAGTTTGTTTGAAATTTCCCTGTCTTTTGAATTGAATTGACATCAGCAACCTTTAGTTGATCACCCCCAATGTTACGTATTACTACGTCATTAGAAAATAATCGTCTAAGCCTGCCAAATAGTGAAGTGTCCGCCATTACGGTATTAGTTTAATATATATAAATAGTCTATTTTAATAACCAACTTATGTCTTCTTCGCCATCAGCTGTCTTTATAATATAAGGATTTTCTCTCTGAATACCAACTGTTTGTATAACAGCGTTGTTTCTAGCATTTAAATTGTTAAAAGAAGATAGTTGAGCTCTAGCCAAATCTAACCCTTGTTGACGTAATTTTAATGCAGTATCTCTAACGTATAATGCTGTCGCACATGACATTATTAAATCATCATTATATCTATCCTGTGCTTGTGCTTTACCGTTCTTCCATATGAAAACTCTCATCTCACCCATCAATCTTTTTGATTGTATAGTAACTGAATGTTCTCTTATATATTCAATCATTTTAGCTACAACCAATGGTCTTGTTCTCATTGACATAGTAAAACCAGGAACTAATTGATCTCTTTCCCATTTACTCATATATGATTCAACTGTATCTAAATGATTTCTAGGAGAGTAATATAAATTTCTATATTCTCTTTCCATTATTTTTTCTATTGTAGCCCATCCTATATTAGCGTTTTCTACTACTAATAATGCTTCATTATATTCTGCTGCTATTCCAACTAGCATATTACCAAAATCTCCAGGTGCTATTTTACCTTTATACTCAGCTACCTGGCTACATCCTTCTATATCAAAAATATGAAATGCTGAATAGTCAGTAGAATCACCTCTAGCAACATCTGCTACAACCATATACGACTTACTATAGTCTACTCCTTCCCATATCCATAAATTACCATCTACACCTCTTCTTTCTAAAGGATCTTTTTGATAAGTTTCTTCATAGTAACTCATATCTTCCGGTTCAAATACAGTATCACCAGAACTTAAAAAGTCACAATCACACTCTTGACCTGCCATACGAGGACCTAAGTCTGCATCTTGTATGTCTCTCCATTTTTGATCTCGTTCAGGATGCACTGTCCAAGGTAATCTAATAGGTATAAAACTATTTTCTCCTGTTTCTGCTTTTTCCCATGTTTGGTGAAACCAGTTACCAATACCATTAGGAGTTGATAAAGCCATACACTGGCCACCAGTAGCTAATGTTTGTTGAGCTGCAGTAAATGTTTCCTCTACGTTATCTATAAAAGCAGCCTCATCCATTAATAGTAACGATACCGCTTCTGATCTTGCAGCATCAGGTGATGATGATTTAGCTTGTACTTTTGAACCGTTTTTTAATCTTAAAGATAGTTTATTTTTTTCAACTGATGGTAATTTTAACCATTTAGGCAACTCATCATACATAAAGATTACTTTAGTTACTAGGTTTCTAGCAGTTGCTTGAGTTGTTGCTAAAGCAAGTATATTTTTATCTTTATGAAATAGCATTAGCCATAAACTATAAGCAGCAGCTAAAGTAGATATACCAAGCTGTCTAGATTTTAGAGTAATAATATAATCATTATCTCTAAATAAATGTAATATTTTATCTTGAAATGGATAAAGATTAAATAAGATCCTACCTCTAGTTGGGTGTTGAATATGGCAATACTTCTTCATGAAGTAGGCCGGATCCTTTGCACATTTAATATATTCCTGTGCTATTATCTTTTTAATATTTTTACTCA
>Ga0315316_10001469_pt1 | contig 16552 bp, 7 predicted proteins | sample M160m3416metaG_FD_203702 | JGI IMG/M metagenome (GOLD analysis project Ga0315316, IMG submission 203702) | Ammonia-oxidizing marine archaeal communities from Monterey Bay, California, United States - M1 60m 3416 | ecosystem: Environmental > Aquatic > Marine > Intertidal zone | place: USA... | reverse complement strand
GAGGAACGACCAGGGCAGATCCTGCCGGAACGTCACCTTCATAACACTGGACGTCACCCAGCGCGCACCCCCCGGCCTCATAGATCTGGCTTACCTCGTAGGCCAGTGGATGCTGGACCACCGGGATACCCTGCTGCGTCAGGATACGGGTAACCTCCTGGGATTTACCGAGCACATAGGCATGAATTACAGGAGTTTTGCCAACCGCGAGGGCGTTTTCCACCGCACTGACCAATTGTTCTATGACCTGCTCTCGATCCGGGAGTCGGTAACTTGGTTTGCCGAAGGTCGTTTCCATGATCAGGATGTCGGCGCAGGGAGGTTCGGCCGTTTCTGCGGTGGCAGAGGGGCCGAGCTTGAAATCGCCCGTGTACAGCAGGCGTTGTTCCCCATCGTCTGCCAGTAACATGGCGGACCCCCAACAGTGCCCAGCCGGTAGGGCGGTCAATTCAAAATCATTCCAAACCAACGTTTCGCGGAAAGGCATTTCATGGACCGGTCGTTTTCCCAGTCGGTGCCAGTAGAGCTGGGCAGTTGCCGGAGTGCAGTAGGCCAGTTCATGACGACCCATGTGATCCATGTGGGCGTGGGACATGAATCCCCGTGGCTGGCGACGTCGTACATCTACAGCCAGATCAATGGCGGTTAACTTGATACCACGGTCAAAATGAAACATGAAAGTGCTGTTGCCCGGTGACTAAAGTTCGGATCAGAAGTGGCTTATTCTCATCGTTACCAGGGAAATCAACAAGCAGCGCGGAATCTCGTCAGCTGGGATTTCCCGGGAAAAACTCAAGATGTCCTTCTCGCTGGATCGAGAACTACCCTGGTGGCTTGGTTTGTACCTGTTTTTTAGGTGCCACCAGCGGTATAATCAGGGGAGTCGTTTTTCGACGGCGACCGAGAGTTTTTTTTGAAAAGGGGGCGAACTGGATTCGACCGGATAGCTTGAAGTGTCCGTGGCGTGTCGTGGTTGGTCAGTTGGCCACGTTAAAAGCTGACCGCATTATTTATTTGCCGAGGAAAACCTCGCACTGGCCGCCTAACTACGGCGTCCCCGACTGCGGATCTTTGCCGGAGAGAACCAAAAGTCGGTCACAATTCCGGATCGCTTGGAGTCATGCAGAGCACGCTGCAAGCTAAATAAAGTTCTCTGCTCGTCGCAGCTGTACCTCGTCGGTTAGGGCCAGCTCGACCAAACCAAATATCCGACTACACACGTAGAAGCTGTCATGGAAATGTCGCGGGACGCGGGTTCGATCCCCGCCGCCTCCACTTTTCGTCCTTGGTGCCATCCAGTGCCAGGGACTGACAAAGAAGATGAAAACCCCTGTTACCGCAGGGGTTTTCTTCGTTAACGGTGGCCAGTTCCATGGTCACCCCGTTGTCAGCTGATGACGGCAAATGACAGGCCTTGCCGCCTGAATCACTCCCAGCGCACTCCCAGGTGGTTGCTTTGATGCAAGTGATCCCTATTGGTACGGTAAACGTTGAAATATAATATTCTGGTTGACGGAGAGAATTCTGCCATGGAATCTCAAGGGATGGACACGGACACCGTGAATGGGGGAAGGTCACAAGCCTTTGGGTTTCAAGTCCAAATGAAATCCATGAAGCAAGAAAGTGTCGTGGAAGATGATACGCAGTTGCAGTAAAATCACTCAAAACGGTTGAGCGGCGTGGAAAACCTCTCCCCGTGCATGACATCTCGCTTTGGCTGAAAGAAGGTCGCGTGCCATGATCCAGCGTCTTTTGTGTTGCTCGTATATCGTTCTCTATGCCACAGTGTGCTTGGCCGCATCTCCGTTGAAGGCTCCCACGAAATCGACGGCTCTCGCAGGCAAAGAAGGCACTAAGAAGGAGCGTGGCGTCATCACTCTTTTCAACGGCAAGGACCTCACCGGTTGGGAAGGGAGCAGCGAATACTGGTCGGTGCATGACGGGGGCATTGTCGCGAAGTCGACAAAAAACATTCCGCAAAACGAGTTGCTGTGGTCCGCCACGGAAGTGAAGGACTTCTACCTGGCTCTCGATGTCAGACTAACACCGCAGAACCGACATGGTGGGATACAGTTTCGCTCAAAACCAGACAAAGGTCAGAGCCGAGCGATTGGGTACCAGGCAGACATGGGACAGGTTGCCGAACATGGCAATCTATGGGGCCGGTTATATGACGAGGGTGGACGTGGAAAACTCGATTGGAACACGCACGGTGCCAAAGTGGTCAAGCCGGGCGAATGGAATCGCTACGAAATACTTGCTGTCGGACATCGGATCTGGACCGCAGTCAATGGCACTCTCTGCACGGCGATTGAGGATCCATCCGGAAAATTGTCTGGACGAATCGGTCTAACAATCGCTCAAGGTCCGGCGAAGACCGTGCAATACCGGATCCTCGCTTTCTCGCATGATCCTGCCGTAACGCTGGCGGGTCTCAATGAAACGCAACTCATCGCAAAGCTGAGGAAGCCGGGAACGAACGAGTTAGTCAATGCAGATGACTTCGCTGCCGCGCGAAAGGCTGCTGCGGCGTTTCGCATTCCCGAGGGCCTTTCGATTGATGTTTATGCCGCCAAGCCGCAACTGACCAATCCGGTTGCCATCTGTCTCGACGAGCAGGGGCGAGTCTACGTTGCCGAGGACCATCGTTTCCTCGCAGGCACGCCAGAGAATCGTAGTCACAACTTCATGCTGGAGGACGACCTGCAGATCACAACGCTTGAGGATCGGTTGACAATGCAGAAGAAATGGGCCGGCAAGTTCGACAAAGGCTTCGATTGGTTTACTCAAAAATCCGACATCGTGCGTCGACTGGAAGATACGGATGGCGATGGTCGGGCCGATGAGTCGCATGTGTTTGCTGACGGCTTTGACGGTCCACTCGATGGACTGGGTTCCGGCCTGATCGCTCGCGATGGCAAGGTCTGGTACACGTGCATCCCCAACCTTTGGTTGCTGGAAGATAAGAACGGCGACGGCAAGGCCGAACACAAGGAATCGCTCCTGAGGGGCTTTGGCGTCAACGCCGCCTTCTATGGCCACGACCTGCACGGGTTGGTGTGGGGAGTCGACGGCAGGTTGTACTTTTCCGTCGGCGACCGTGGTGCTCACGTCGTGACGAAGGAAGGCACGACGATCTCCAATCCACGACGAGGTGCCGTCTATCGCTGCAATCCGGATGGAACGGAGTTGGAACGGATCCATCAGGGACTCCGAAATCCGCAGGAACTGGCGATCGACCAGTACGGAAACGTGTTCGCCGACGACAACAACTGTGACAAGGGCGATCACTCGCGACTGGTCTACGTCGTCCCCGGCGGAGACAGCGGTTGGAACATGGCCTACCAGACCGTCGCCGAACCCTATTTGACCGGACCGTGGCACGCCGAAGGGATGTGGCATCTGGAGCACGACCTGCAGCCCGCGTTCATCGTTCCGCCGGTCGGGAAGATTGGTGCGGGTCCTTCGGGTTTTGTGTTCTCGTCGGGTACGAGCTTGCCGCCTCGCTATCGCAATCACTTCTTCTATTGCAACTTCACAGGCAACGGCGGCGTCGAATCGTTTGCAGTGAAGGAACAAGGCGCGGGATTCACGATTGCCGATCATCACGACTTCTGCAAACCGATCCAAGCCAGTGACGTCGACTTCGGCTACGACGGAAAGATGTATATTGCCGACTATCCGACCAGCCCCTGGAAGAGAGACACGTCTGGCGGACGCATTTATACGATCTTCGACAAAACTCGTCTCAGCGAACCGGTGATCGCTGAAACTCGCACGTTGTTTCAAAAAGGCTTCCGTCATCGAACGACGAAAGAACTGGCATCGTTGCTCCATCATGACGATATGCGAGTTCGCCTACGTGCGCAGTTTGCTCTGGCGGAACGCGGAAACGCGTCAGCAGAGGTCTTCGCAGGGATAGCCCTTCGTGATGACAATCAGTTGGCACGACTTCACGCGATCTGGGGCCTCGGTCAGATTGGACGACTTGTTCCGAAAAGGCTTGCCCCCGTCCTCGCTCTGCTACAAGACAAAGATAGCGAAATCCGCGCTCAGTCGGCACGCGTGTTGGGCGATGCTGATTACGAGCCCGCTGCCGATGCACTCGTGAACCTGTTGGCAGATGAAACTCCGCGAGTTCGCTTCTTTGCGGCTTTGGCGTTGGGGGCATTGCGATCCAGAGACGCCGTCGATCCGGTCATCGTGATGCTCCGTGACAATGATGGGAACGATCGGTACCTCTCGCATGCTGGTGTCGTGGCACTTCAACAAATCGGTGATCGCGAACGCGTGCAGCAGTGGGCCGGCGATAAGTCGGCGGCAGTGCGAATGGCGGTGTTACTCGTTCAGCGTCGCTGGTCCGATCCGCGTATCGCTCAGTTTCTGGACGACGCCCGATTGGAGATTGTCACGGAAGCCGCGCGAGCGATCAATGATTTGCCGCTGACGACGGGGCGAGAACAACTCGCGAGTCTGGCCGAGCGTTTCAAAAACGCGTCCGGCGTGAACGTTGTGCCTTTGATGCGACGGATCATCAACGCCAACCTGCAGTTGGGCGGTCGGCCCCAGGTCGAAGCGGTGATAGGCATCGCAGCCAGCGTCAATCAGCAAGCAATCATTCGCGCGGAAGCAGTCGCTGCTCTATCGGTCTGGCAAGGTCCGACAAAACGTGATCGAGTCACCGGTTTCTGGCAACCCATTGCCGCTCGCGACATGTCCACAGTTCGCGATGTTGTGCAAAACTCAGCATCGAAGCTGCTCGCGACTGCGACGGCGGATCTCCTGGTCGATGTCACGAAACTCCTGACGGCGTTCGATATCAAAACAGACGATCGCGTCTTTGCTGCCTGGGTCGCCGATGCGAATCGCTCCTCCGACGTTCGCATCGCCGCACTTCACCTCCTGGAAAATCGGAAGTATGGCAAGCTTGAGGAGATCATTGATACGCTGCTTGTTACGGATAGCGCGGAACTACGCGCTGAGGCGCGCGACCTGTTGGCGAGCAGAGACGAAGCCCGCGCCACATCGATCTTTTCAAAGCTGCTGGACGATCGGAACAGCGAAATCACAGAAAAGCAACGAGCGATTGCTTCGCTCGCACGTTTGAAATCGCCCGCAGCCGGTCAAACGCTTGACGATTGGGCAGGCCGTCTTCGCCAGGGCAAGGCACCAGCCTCGCTGCAACTCGACTTGATCGAGGCGTTCACGGCGTCGCCCAACGCATCACGTCAGGCGGCGATGGGCCAGTTCAGTGCGTCTGCTGACGAGTCTGATCCTCTTGCCGCTTACCGTGTTGCACTGACTGGAGGCAATGCAAAGAGTGGCCGCGATATTTTTGTCGGTCATGTCGCCGCGCAATGCATTCGCTGCCACAAAGTCCACGAGCACGGCGGCACGGCGGGACCGGATCTGTCGAAAGTTGCCAGTCCGGAACGGAAACTCGATCGCCGGCATTTTCTGGAATCCATCGTTTTGCCAAATGCAAAGATCGCCAAAGACTTCGGCACGGTCACGATCGTTCTCGACAGTGGCAAGCTCGTCGCCGGTACGATCAAAGCCGAAGACGCGGCGACGCTGACGCTTGTAACTCCGGAGAACAGGACGATTCGCATCGACCGCGAAAACATTGACGAACAGTCGGCATCGATCTCGGCAATGCCGGAGATGACGAAGGCGCTCACTCTCCGCGAAATCCGTGACCTGGTTGAGTATCTCTCCACCCTGGGGAAAAAGGACGTTCGCATCAAGCGCATTCGCGCCAGGAACGATCTTGGTAAGGAGAATATCGCAGTCGAGACCACAGCGACACCGGACAAGATCAACTTCAACCGCGACATCCGTCCGATCCTCTCCAGCAAGTGCTTTGCTTGTCACGGTCCCGATGCGAAACATGTCAAGGGAGACTTGCGTCTTGATTTGCGCGAGAGCGCCACGAATTCCGATGCAATCGTACCTGGCAAACCGGCAGCGAGCGAGTTGGTGCGGCGTATTCGCTCCGACGACGGAAACGAGAGAATGCCCCCAGAGGACACGCACAAGTCGCTCAGCGACGACGAGAAAGACCTGCTTGCGAGTTGGATTGCGGACGGAGCCAAATACGAACGCCATTGGGCGTTCGTCTCGCCGGCGTCACCGAATGTTCCCGCGATTGCCAATACTGACGTTGTGATTCGTAATTCGATCGATGCATTCGTTGCGGATCGGCTGAAACGCGAAGGCCTTTCGATGTCGCCTGAGGCCGATCGCACCACACTGATTCGTCGCGTCACACTCGACTTGACAGGTTTGCCGCCGACTATTGCCGAAGTCGATGCGTTTCTTGCAGATAAGAGCGAGCAAGCCTACGAGCGAGTTATCGACCGGTTGTTGTCGTCACCGCGCTATGCCGAACGAATGACAATGAATTGGCTCGATGTCGCGCGCTACGCGGACACGCATGGCTACAACAACGATGGTGAACACACGCAATGGCCGTGGCGAGATTGGGTCATTCATGCCTTTGACACAAATATGCCGTATGACCAATTCATTGTCGATCAAGTGGCTGGCGACTTGCGCGACAAGCCAACACCTCAGCAGCGACTGGCAACCGCCTTTGGACGCAATCATGTCATCTCCTCGGAGGGCGGCATCATTCAGGAAGAGTATCGCGTCGAGTACGTTGCGGATCGTGTGCACACGACCGCGACGGCCTTTCTTGGACTATCGATGCAGTGTGCGCGCTGTCACGATCACAAGTTCGATCCAATCACTCATCGCGACTATTACAGCTTTTTTGCATTCTTCAATAATGTACCTGAGACGACGCTGGGCTATGGCGGAAAAGTGGTTGTTGCTGCCCCATCTGCACGTATCTCCTCGCCGCTTCATCTCGCAAGTCTCGAACGTCTTGACCAACAGATCGCGGCCGTAAAACAGCGCCGCCGGGCACACGAAACGACCATCGAAAAGCCGCTGACCCTCTGGCTTTGCGAGATGAAAGCTGCTGGCAACGACGCCGAACTGTTGGATGGTCTGTTGGCCCACATTTCTCTAGACGAAGGGACGGGCGCGACGGCGCGAGATTCAGTCGAGACGAATCGAGTCGGCAAGATCATTGGTAATGCCAATTGGACTGACGGAAAACTTGGCAATTCACTTACGTTTGACGGTAAGACCCATGTCGATTTCGGGCAATTGTTTGATGTCGAGCACGACCAGCCGTTTTCAATAAGTGCCTGGATTTACCCGACATCGTCCAAGCCGATAACCGTCCTCTCCAAGATGGACGACATCGCTGCCTATCGAGGCTTCGATCTCATCATCGAGCAAGGCCGACCAGCGGTGCATCTCGTGCATCATTTCCCTGACAACTACATCAAGACGATTACCAAGACTCCCGTCAAGCTCAACGCTTGGCATCATGTCGTCGCGACTTACGATGGATCTTCGCGCGCCGCAGGTGTGAAAATCTATGTCGACGGCAAACTGGCGCCGCTCGTGGCGACCAGCGATACACTGCGTGGTACGATCGCCACCGAGAAGCCTGTCCACGTCGGGCGTCGGTCGGCTTCGGTACCCTTCCAAGGAAAAATCGACGAAGTTCGACTTTATGCGAACCGCCTCAAAGACGAAGAAGTTCAGCAACTCTTGGCTGGCTTGGCTGGTTTGTCGAAACTCTTCGCCTCTGAGAATCATACGCTGGCGGAACGGGAGCGACTACGATTATTCTATCTCAACAACATTGACAAAACCTACCGTGAATTCAACCGCGAAGTCGCGACCATTGAAGATCAACGTCATAGGATGAATTCGACGATCCCGCCCACGATGGTCATGGAGGAAATGAATCCGCCTCGTCAAGCGTATATTCTCAACCGTGGAGAATACGACAAGCGTGGTGAGGCGGTCTCGCCCAGCGTGCCGGCGAGCCTGCACCCACTCCCCAAAGGAGTTCCAGTAAATCGATTGGGTTTGGCAAAATGGTTGGTCGAACCTGCAAATCCGCTCACAGCGCGCGTTGCGGTCAATCGTTTTTGGCAGTTGTACTTTGGCACAGGTATCGTCGAAACCGTTGAAGACTTCGGCTCGCAAGGCAGCTGGCCCACGCATCCCGAGTTGCTCGATTGGCTGGCAACGGAATTCACTGCGAGCGACTGGGATGTCAAAGCGATGCAGAAACTCATTGTCATGTCGGCCACTTATCGTCAGTCATCCGATGTGACGCCTGCTTTACTTGATCGCGATCCAAAAAACCGGTTGCTCGCGCGTGGCGCGCGATTCCGTTTACCCGCCGAAATGATTCGTGACAACGCCTTAGCGATCAGTGGTTTACTTGCCGAGCGACTCGGGGGACCGAGCGTCAAACCGTATCAACCTGCCGGGTTGTGGCGAGATGTATCGGTCTCGCGCAGCGTTGTCTACAAACAAGGCCAGGGTGAGAACCTATACCGTCGTAGTATGTATACATTTTGGAAACGGACTTGTCCTCCTCCGGCGTTATCGACGTTCGATGCACCGGACCGCGAGAACTGCCTTATTCGACGTGCGCGAACCAATACGCCATTGCAGGCATTGGTGCTCATGAACGACCCGACCTACGTCGAAGCCGCACGCGTATTGGCCGAACGAGTGATGCTCGAAGGTGGCGATTCACTAGAGTCCAAGCTCGACTACCTGTTCCGGCGGACTCTGGCACGTCGCTGTCAAAAGGCGGAACAAGCCGCGTTGTCGTCGCTGCTTGACGATGCACGCAAGTATTTCCAGGCGAAGCCGGCGAAAGCCAAGTCACTTCTCAGCACCGGTGCTGCAACGCACAACGCCGACCTTAGCGAAACCGAACTCGCTGCCTGGGCGAGCGTCGCAAGTGTGATCCTCAGCCTCGATGAAACAATTAACAAAGAATAGCCGTTGACTCTCGGAGTTAAGCACAATGGATCCAATTTGCGAGTATCGTCAAAACCTCACCAGAAGGCACTTTCTGGGCCGAGGTGCCATGGGCGTTGGTGCTGCCGCGTTCTCGTCGTTGTTTTCTCAAGATGGGTCTGCTCAAGAAAGTCTTGTTGCGGGTGCGACTCCCGCCAAGCCCGGTTTGCCGAATCTGCCACATTTCGCTCCCAAAGCGAAACGCGTTATCTATTTGTTTCAGTCCGGTGGACCATCACAACTCGAATTGCTCGACGACAAGCCACTGGTCCGCGAGAAACATGGCAACGAACTACCCGATTCGATACGTAACGGGCAGCGATTGACCGGCATGACCTCCAAACAGAAGAGTTTTCCGCTGATTGGCTCAAAGTTCAAATTTGCAAAACACGGCAAGTGCGGGATGGAGCTTAGTGAACTGTTGTCCCATACCGCGAAAGTGGCCGACGAGATTTGTCTGATTCGCTCGATGCAGACCGAAGCGATCAATCACGATCCGGCCATTACCTTCATTCAAACTGGTGCACAGCAACCTGGCAGACCGTCGCTAGGCGCTTGGCTTTCATATGGTCTCGGCAGTAGCAACAGCAACCTACCTACCTTTGTTGTGATGATATCACACGGCAGTGGCAAAGACAGCAATCAGGGTTTACTCGAACGGCTTTGGGGCAGTGGTTTCTTGTCGTCGGATCACCAGGGTGTCAAGTTGCGTAGTCAAGGCGACGCGGTATTGTATCTTTCCGACGCGCCGGGAATCGACCGCAATTTGCGGCGAAAAATGCTCGACCGAATCGCGCTTCTCAATCAATCGCACTTCAATAAGACCGGTGATCCGGAAATCACCACGCGTGTCGCACAGTTCGAGCTTGCCTATCGAATGCAGATGTCCGTACCTGAGGTGACCGACCTGACGCAAGAGACGCAAGAGACGTTCGATCTTTACGGTCCCGATGCCAGAAAGCCCGGCACATTCGCCGCCAACTGTTTGCTGGCGCGTCGCCTTGTTGAGAAAGGCGTTCGCTTTATCCAGCTTTACCACCGCGGCTGGGATAACCATGGCGGATTACCGGCGAACATTCCGCTGCAGTGCCGTGATGTCGATCAGGCGCAGGCAGCACTAATCCTCGATCTGAAGAGACGCGGCCTGCTTGAGGAGACGCTCATCGTGTGGGGCGGAGAGTTTGGTCGTACAGTTTACGGCCAGGGACGCCTGCAAGCCAACTACGGTCGCGACCATCATGGTCGCTGCTTCAGCATGTGGCTTGCCGGTGGCGGCACCCAACCTGGACTTGTTCATGGGAGTACGGACGAGTTTAGCTATAACGTCGTCGAGAAGCCGGTCCATATTCACGACCTGAATGCCACGATCCTGCATTGTCTTGGGATCGATCATGCAAGGCTCACAGTTCCGTTTCAAGGTCGTGATTTCCGTTTAACCGATGTCCACGGCAAGGTTGTCCGGGATATTTTGGCCTAGCGCCCTTGGTGGCAGGTCGACCTGGGAAAAACGCTGCCGTTGGATCACATGGTGATCTACCCGCGACCTCTGGGCTGATTGTGATGCCTGAATCTCACTTCGTATTCTGTGCAGCGCATGCGTCGGTAGTGGCAGAAAATCGTGCTCGCGAATCATCCAGCTTTCGAGCTCTTCTTGCAGAGTTTGTTCCATGTCGGCGACTGACTTCTTTCCCGCCAGATTGTTGAGTTCCAGCGGATCGTTGCGTAGATCGTATAACTCGACGATTGGCCGTGGATTTTGAAAGTAGAGTCGATCATGTAAAAGCGACAGCGTACTGGCTGCATGTGCTGACTGAATCGCCTTCCAGGCATCCATTCCGGGCATGTCGACCGGTGTGTAGGTACGGTTCGGCAGTGCGTTGTAGATGTAACGGTAATGCGTCGAAGTGATTGAACGTGAAAGGTCCAGGCCATCGGTCTGCGGGTTCGATCCCCGCCGCCTCCACTTTTCGTCCCTGGTGCCATCGGGTGCCAGGGGCTGACAAAGAAGATGAAAACCCCTATTACCGCAGGGGTTTTCTTCGTTAATGGTGGCCAGTTCCATGGTCACCCCGTTGTCAGCTGATGACGGCAAATGACAGGCGTTGCCGCAGGTTTTACTCCCAATATGCTCCCAGGATTCTTCTTCGGGTTGATCAGTCTGTGGGTGTCCGGGTGCGGGAATCGCTGCGACTGCCCTGGCCTGATCGTCCAGGCCGATGTGGGTGTACTGCATCGTCATGCGGATGTCGCTATGGCGGGCCAGCTCACGGGCTTCGACAAGGGATGCACCGTTACGCAGCAGCTCGGTGATGTAGGTGTGCCGTCCCACCGCGTGGAAGTCGGCGGTTCCCTCTTCGGTCTGGTACGGGATGCCAGCCCGCTCGAGGTCCTTCTTGACCATCAGCCAGGTCCGCCGCTTGGCCAGCCTGGGGAAGAGAGGCTGATCCGCTCCTCGTCACTCCAGCTTGGACGCCTTATCTCGCCGAATCCGCCGCTCCGGCAATCATCGCCGCCGAATCCGTAGATAGAAATAGCGAATGGCTCACGGTTCCGGATTTTCGACCGAATGCGGACAGAAAATTGGGGGAAGAACCGGTAGTCGATGTAGAATAAGCCGCCAGCTTAATAAATAATCAGATGCTGGAAGCATCTGTCCATTTCGAGTCTTGCATATTCATGAGTCTTATTGGCTCATAAGAAGAAAACAACGATAACATTGGAGTAATCATGATTTTGGGAGGATACTATAATCGTTTTCTTTATGGTTTATGGACAGCGATATTTTTAGTTGCCAGTCTTTTAACCACATCCTCCGGCTACGCCGATTTTCCCGCCAAGGAAACAATGGAGCTACCCGTGACATTTCCTTGCTACCTGACCCCTTTGATCTCTGCGTAGGAACCGTGAGAAACGCATGACAATCACCCGCATGGAAAATTTGCCCGTCAGGAGAGTTGAGATGAGTCGAACGGCCTTCGTCCTGTGTCTGCTACTTGGCTGCAACATGGCTTGGAGTCAGGAAGCCAGATTCGAGTCGTTCGAGCGCGGCGTACCCGCTCACTTCACAGCGGCGCGAGCGGGAAGATTGAGCGTCAGTCCATGGCACAGCAAGCACGGCAAGAGCGCGCTGCGTTGGGAGTGGACTAACACAGAGGCGGCGATGGTGATCAAGCACGGCGTCGGCGACGTATCCCGCAAGGGCGGATTTCTCTGCAGGGCTTCCTTCGTCGTGTGGGTCTATGTGGAGAAGCCGATTTCAGGTGCGGTGGCTTTTGAGTTTCGCGAAGGAGAAACAGTCACCGGATCCTTTTCTTTTCCGCTTGCGTTCACTGGTTGGCGGCAGGCGCGCGTCTTCTATGACGAGTTTCCTACCGGCAAGCCGACCGCGAAGGTGGACAACATCCGTGTTTCTGCGCCGCTGAAGGTGGCGAAAGGGACCGTGTTTCTCGATTTCATCACCTACAACGCGCTCACCTACTTTTCCAGCTCGATCATCCCCGAGAAGGTGGCCCAGCGGCCGCGCCCTATCCCGGACGAGCGGCTCTTTCCCAAGCCCAATCGCGTGACTGAGGCCGAGTTGGCGGGCATCCGCAAGTTGGGCGGCGCTGTGTCCAATGAGAGGCGAGGCCCTTCCGAAGCACAGGTGAAAGAACTTTGCGACAAGGTCAACGCGCTGGGCATTGTGCGCGATAAGCACGGCGTGCGTGGCCCCGTCCTTGACGCGAGGAGCTACTACGTTTCCGCACAGGGCGAGTTCGGGGGCAAGGATATTCAGCGTTGGCCGGACGAGCACGGCCCCAACCGACCCGCCATACAGAGCCCAAGGCCGATGATCTCCCTTGCCGATCAGGTCGCTAGAGCGCACCAGGTCTGCAAGGACTCGCAGCTTCGTCGCCGATTGGCGGAAGCCTTCCTCCTCATTGCAGACCACCTTCAAGACCAAGGAGAGTCGCTCGACGCCAACAGCATCTTGCTGATGCGCAACGTGCTTGCGCAGTCGGGAGGATTCGCGCACCACCTTGACTCCGTTCTCGACGCCCAGCGCGCCCATGAGTTCTTCGTCCAAGGCGATGCTCCTCTTCGCTCCAACATGGATTTCTATACTTATTTCGTTCGCCGCCTGCGAGGCATTTGCTTGATGCAGCCCGAGACGGCCGAGCAGGTCCGCTGGCTGAATGCCTGGAAGGCGATGGTGGAGCTCTCGATTTTGCAGCCGACCGGCGCCTTCATGGTCGATGGGTCTGCGTACCACCACGGTGGTCACTACCATTCCTATGCCCAAGCCGCCTTCAATAACTTCCCCCGAGTGATCCAAGAGGTGCGCGACACCCCTTGGCGTCTGAGTGCCGAAGCCCATGAGCGGCTCCGGCGCGCCATGCTCGCACAACGACTCTACGCCAATCGCTTCGATCTGCCGATCTCGCTCAAAGGACGTAGTCCGTTCGTACCCGACTACGGCCTCATCCTTCCCTATGGGGTAGCAGCATTGGAACGAATGGCACTCATGGGAACACCTGACGGTAAGGAGCCGGTGGATCGGGAGATGGCGGCGGCCTATTTGCGACTGGCACCGGAGGCCGCCGACAAGGAACCCTATCGCCGCCTGGGCATCAAGCCGGAACCGGAGCCGAATGGGACCTTCGTGATGCCCTACGCCGCTCTCCTCTCTCATCGACGGGACGACTGGCTCGTCTGCATCAAGGGGCAGAGCAAGTATGTTTGGGGAAGCGAAAGACAGGCACAGCGCAATTGCTACGGGCTATTCCAGGGCCTGGGGAACCTGGAGATTCTGGCCGGGGGAACTCCGGTCAGCGCGAAAGCAAGTGGGTGCGATGGGCTTGGCTGGGACTGGGGGCGATTCGAGGGCACGACCGTCCCGCACCTCCCGCTAAAACAACTCGACAAGGGCTGGACCTCGATCAGCACGACCGTACGTTCGCCCGAAGCATTCGTGGGCGGGATCTCACACCAAGGTCGCCAGGGCGTATTTGCCATGGTTCTGAACCAGGCCTTCATGCCGGAGAACAAGACCGTCAAAGGCAGAAAGAGTTGGTTCTTCAGCGACGACCGGATCCTCTGCCTGGGCTCGGACATCTCCTGCGACGACGTTCGGTATCCTACCCAGACGACCCTGTGCCAGAAAACCCTCCGAAGCGACAAGAACGGCAAACTCCGACCCACGCCTCTTGATGGGGCGAGTCTCACTGCTTTCCCCGGCGAGCGAACGCTTGACCGGACCCGTTCTCACTGGTTTCTCGACGTTCAGCAAACCGGCTATTATCTGCCCGCTGGGCAGGACGTCACGGTTGCACGTCAGCATCAAACGAGCCGGGACGTCTACGATCTGAATGCCACCGAAGGAGATTTCTTGACCGCATGGATTGACCACGGCAAGGCGCCCAACGACGCGAGCTACGAATACATGTTGGTCGTCCGGTCGACGCCTGAGGCGATGCGTAAACTCGCTGCCAAGCCGCCCTACCAAATTCTCCAGCGAGACGAAGCCGCGCACATCGTCTGGGACATCAAAGACCGACGATGGGGCTGTGTGTTCTTCGCCCCGCAGGAGGTTACCTCTCACGCTGTTGCCAAACAAACGCTGCCGATCAAAGCGGTCGACCGTCCCTGCCTTGTGATGGCCGAGGAAGTCCGGAATGGTCAACTGGAAATGAGTGTGGCTGATCCTGACCTGAACATTGAAGATCACGTGAGTAGGCCGAAACCGCTGCGTATCACCCTTCGTGGGACTTGGCGTCTGCTGGAGGCAAACGGAACCGTCTGCGTCTGGCCTCTGACGGACACGAAGAAGAAGGTGCGAATCGTGTCCTCCAGCGCGGCGGAAACCGTCGTGGAGATTGTCTGTCAGCACGGGGCAAGCTATGACCTAAAGCTGGCCCGATGACAGGCCTGACCTGTGCGTCGAACGAGTGAAAGTGAAGCGGGTATGTGATTGAGAATTTATGGAGGACAGACGTCATGTTATTGCGAAAAACGCTGATTCTATTCCTCAGTGTCGCGGGCAATTGGTTGACGTGGAATGAAATCCGCGGTGATGAAGCAAAGCCCAAGGCCCCGATCATCGAAGCTGGTGGTGGGCAGGTTCGAGATCCGGAAAAGGTACGCCTGAGCGAGATCATTCAGAAGGTGAATGAGTTGTTTGAAGGGGATTTGACCGAAAACGATAAGCTCCAGTACGTTGACAGCGTTATCAAGGACAAGCTGATGGAGTCCGAGGTCTTGGTAAAACAGGCCACCAGCAATACCAAGGAGCAGTTTGCCGGGTCGCCAGACCTGGGAGCCGAAGTCGAAGGTGCGATTATCGACGCCCTGGACGCTCACACGACCATGAGTACCCAGGCCCTGGAATCCAAGCGGGTTCAGCGGGAGATCATCAAGATCCTGCTTGACCACTCGAGTCTATACGAGGATCTCAGGGAGCGGGCTTCGGCGGTCTGATCACAGCACAGGCAACGGAGAGGGCGGATATTGTTATCGATAACAGAATTTCCGGCGGTCTGATCAGAGCGTCCTTAACGCTTTCGGGCAGGTCCAGCCCCTAACCGACCAGCAGCATGATCTGCTGCCAAAAGACTTGCACACGCCGCCCCAGCGGGCGAAGATGGGGGCTGTGTGAAACTTGTCCTGAGGGAAGCCATGAAACGACTGCTTGTTTGCCTGCTGATGGTCGGAATTGCTGGCTGTGGGGGTGATTCCTCACCGTCGTCGAAGAACAACGGATCGCCTGCTCAAGCTCCTGACTCAGATCCGGTTGCCGCGTTGGAGAAGCTGGGAGCCAAGATCAAACGGAATGGACAGGGAGAGGTAGTTGAAGTCACCCTTCGCCAGACCCACGTCGCGGGTCTGGTGCACCTGAAAGGGCTGACTGAGCTGCAAAATCTCTACCTCTCACTCAACATGTGGAACTCCGAGAGTATCGACGGGGGCCTGGTGCATATCCAGGGGCTGACCAAGTTGAAAACGCTCGACCTGCAAGACACCAGGCTTACCGATGCGGGACTGTTGCATTTAGAGGAGCTGACCAACTTGGAGAAGCTCAAACTCGGCCGCAACAAGATCACCGATGCCGGATTGGTGCACCTGAAAGGGCTGGCCAAGCTTCAGACGCTCGAACTACCCGTCAACACGATCACCGGTGCTGGACTGGTCAACATCAAGGGGATGACCAGGTTGCAGACGCTCAACCTGTTAGGAACCGGGATTACCGACGCCGGGTTGGTACACATCAAGGAGCTGACCGAGTTGAAGGACCTCGAGTTGGGCTACACCCAGGTTACCGACGCTGGGCTCGAACAGCTTGCGAACTTAAAACTGAATCGCCTGGGCATTCCCAGTCAGGCGATGACCGACCTGGGACTGAAGCACTACCTCGCAGCCCTGGAGCCAACCACCGCTCTCAGGCCGCTCGCGAATTGGAGGATCACCGACGCTGGACTGGTGCACCTGAAAGGGTTGACCAACCTGAAGGAGCTCCACCTTTACGGCACCGAGATCACCGATGAGAGCCTTGTGCACCTGAAGGAGCTCTCAAACCTGCAGACGCTCCGGCTCATCCGCAACCAAGTCACCGACGTTGGCCTGGTGCATCTCAAGGGGTTGACGGGCCTGAGGCAACTTTTTCTGCCGGATC